>Ga0208767_1000099_pt1 | contig 56205 bp, 70 predicted proteins | sample VirMetDEL_Mar_21_FD_184514 | JGI IMG/M metagenome (GOLD analysis project Ga0208767, IMG submission 184514) | Aqueous microbial communities from the Delaware River and Bay under freshwater to marine salinity gradient to study organic matter... | ecosystem: Environmental > Aquatic > Marine >...
GCAAGAGCACCAATTAAGGTGTTGTTAGTTCCCGTGGTGACTGCTACACCAGCTTGGAACCCAACTGCCGTGTTAAAAGTATCTGTAGCAGTAGTAAAGTTTTGTGATCCTAAAGCGTTGTAACCAACTGCGACAGTTTTATTGCCAAGCGTGTCATCAGTTAAAGCTGATCTACCTAGCGCAACGTTAAAATCTGCGTCTGTTAAAGCATCACCAGCAAGAGCGCCAAGTAGGGTGTTACTAAGACCCGTGGTGATAGCAGCACCTGCTGCTCGACCAACAGCGGTGTTGTAACTTGATGTTGCGGTAGTAAAATTCTGCGCTGCTAAAGCTGCCGATCCAAGAGCAGTGGAATCGCTTCCTAAAGTATCTGCTGTTAAAGCATTTACTCCCACCGCAACGTTTTGGTCAGCGTCGGTCAGAGCATCCCCTGCAAGTCCACCAATAATAGTGTTGAACTGTCCCGTGGTGACTGCGCCACCTGCTGAATACCCGACTGCGGTGTTGTAAGTTTCCGTAGCGGTGGTGAAGTTTTGAGTAAATAAAGCACTTTGTCCTACAGCAACACTTCTACTACCTAAAGTATCGCTAGTTAAAGCAGTTTTCCCTATAGCCACGTTAGAATTGGCTTCAGTAAGAGCATCACCAGCTGAACCGCCAATGATGACATTAGAACCCCCCGTGGTGATTGAAGATCCCGCCAAACCTCCAACTGCTACGTTGTTATCTCCGCTGGTCAAAGCCGCTAATGCGGATCGACCTACTGCAATAGCATCAGTGCCAGTATAAACACCGCCTAAAACATCGCGGCCTATTGCTACGGCATTAGCACCAGAAGTTATTGCATCTCCTGCGCTATCCCCTATTGCAATATTGCCAGCGCCCGACAAAGATCCACCGCTTAGAGCAGCGTTACCCAAAGCTACATTGTCTGTGCCAGTAGGAAAGTTGCCGTTGAGTTTTACCGTACCGTCTACGGTAAGAGAGACATCTATATCTACTGCATCAAGGTTAGCCGTGCCATCAACGTCCAAATCGGCATTGAAATCAGCATTACCCGCAAGGGTTAAGGTAGACGCCATGTCTACAGCACCATCAATATCTACTACATCAAGATTAGTGGTGCCGTCTACATCCAAATCGCCTGATACAAAGAACGACGGAACAGATAGATCAGTAAAAGCATCGACCATCGCGCCACCAGAGCCTGCGCCATCGCTATAAATCGCCTTGGTCTGACCATTAGCGATTGTGATCGTGGCACCAGAGCCTTGCTTGATGATAATGCTCTGTGAGCCGCTGGTTGCGTTCTCGATGAACCACAGCTTGCTGACCGTGTTTGGCCCTATAGTGATGGTGCAAGTTGAATCAAGAGTGCCAGTATATTTGAGGAAGAGAGATCGGCCCGGATCAGTAGACCCGTCAGCAATAGTAGTAGTGTGGGTATCAGCATTCGTCGTAATAGCTTCCGTACCAAAACTAAATGCCTCTGCAATTAATTCGAGGTTTGTATTTGTACTGGTGCCCCATGTACCTGCCTCATCGCCAGTGGCAATCTCTTTGAGCCGTAAATCGTTAACGTAAGTTGCCATTTATCTTCTCCGACTTTTAGTCTTAGGCTTTGGCTTCTTCATAGAAGCAACATGCTTTTTCAGCACTTCAGCTTGTTTCTTGTGTGTCTTAGAGGCTTTCTCTAATCCCTTAATAACTTTCTTGACCTTGCGTACCATTAGGCTACCTCTTCCCAATCAGGTGTTTGAGGTGTCGATACATTTGACCAACTAGGTGTTTGACTTGTTGAGATAGTTGACCAGCTAGGTGTTTGATCGTCATCGACAAGCCCCCATACATTTGATGTCCCAGTCGCCCCAGTACCAGATACCCCAGCAGGAACAATGTTGGCAGTACCTGTAACCGATACTGAACCGACTGAACCAGTCGCTTGAAATCCATTGACTGCGATATTGTTATCGCACTTGAGCGTAACACTACCCAGTCCACTTGTTGCAGATACACCCGTAACGCTGACATCCGCATTCGCAGAGACGGATAAAGATCCAACTGCTCCAGTTCCCGCCACGCCCGTAACAGAGAACGTAACACCTGTTCCCTCAACGATAGAGACCGACCCGACTGCCCCTGTTGCAGAAACGCCTGTGACAGAGACAATTGCGTCTGCCGTGACTGTGACAGACCCGACAGCGCCTGTACCAGCAACGCCGGTAACCTCGACAGGTATCGCTTCATTCCACGCGCCTTGGCCCCAAGTACCTCTGCCCCAGCCATTAACAATTGCCACACGCTATTTCCTGTGTCCAGCCGTCTTCTTGGCTATCTTTTTAGGCTGCTTGGAGTGTTGCTTGCCTTTTTTCGTGTCTGCCCGTTTCTTTCTGGAAGTGGCAGCGTACTCCTTGTCCGATAAAGCCTGTCTAGCCTTCTTCGGGAGATACCTTTCACCTGTCGCCTTTTTGCCTTGCGTTGATGGTTTACCTGACTTGGTTCCCCAATCCTGCTTAGTCCACTTCTTAAGACTCTTTTGAGACTTCTTCAATGGCATTACTTGTAACCACCACCCGCGTCTTTGTAAGCCTTCGCTAACATTTGGGCTTTACGCGCCGACCACTGCCCCGGCTTACCGCCCTTGCTTCCAGCCTTAATCCTATTGAATTGACGCTTACGCATCTCAGGCTTTGTGTAGTTTCCAGCCTCGTTAACTCTAGACTTTGACTTCTTTTTTGCAGGCTTCTTTGCTGCTGGCATCTTAGGCAATCCTTATGATCGCGTTGCTTGCGTCAGCGGTAGGGAACTGAATGGTAAAATCGCCAGCGGTTGATGTCTTGTCTCCACCAAACGCAAGGCTACATACCGCAGGGTCTCCAGAAGCTGAGTCATTGAATATCAGCGCACCGTTTGCCGTAATTGTGCTGCTAGAAAATGTCAGGTTGGCAAAGTCTGTAAACGCTGTTGTGCTGGAGGTCGTTGGGTCAACACGGGTCAGTGCGGCACCTTTAGCCGTATAGCCCGTGCCAGATACCTCGTTGGATGTCGTATACGCAGTTGTGCTTGCATTTAGAGTTGCAGAGCTTGTGTACAGGGCTAGATTGAAGGTGCTTCCACCAGTGTTTTTGAAGTTGTGTACCGCCTCCATAAGCTCTTTCTTGAAACTTGTACACATTGCACTCGTAATAGACATTATAGCCTCCTAATTATATCAGCCATGTCTTTATGACCTTGACGATCTAGTTCGGCAATCAGCGTGGTTCTATCGCTCTTTATCGCCTCTTTAATGTATCTCAAGACTGTAACTTTAACAGCCTCTTGGAATTCTTGTGCCTGCTCTGCTATGACGGGATGACAATTGCCGCCAACACTAACAATGCTGTCTGCGGCTGACTTGGCCCAAAACTCAGGGCTATGACCGCCATTCTCAGTTGCCGTGACAATAACGCTGCCAACTTCCATAGAAAGCATTATCTGTTGGCCCTTACGGCTCCAGCCCTGTAGCTATCAGTGGTGTTGTAGCCCTCACCAAGAGCCTTTAACTCTTCTAATGCCTCGTTATACCTTGTCGCATAAAGCTGCATTAGGTCTGGATCTCCCTTCAAGAAGGTATAGGCCTCAACCAAGCAGCCATAAAGCAGTGCATTTTCTGCGTTTGTGCCTAGCCAACTTGTCCCATCGCTAGCAACGGTAATTGACTCAGGCTTATAGAAGTAATGTATTTCAGCAGAGTAGTTGGCGTTTGGCGTTGGGCCTAGAATAAAGACTTGCTCATTGAACAAAGCGTAATGCTTTGGCACCCCTGTCGTAGAAGCCACAGGGTAAGCTTCTCTGATGAAGTTAACGTCCTTACGAATCAGGAACTCATAGCCACTGTTATCTATTGACAAAGAATACGTTGCCAAAAAGTCAGATGGCACCGCTAAGTACTGGTTGGACTGAGTTGTTGTCCCTGTAGCGTTCTTCCTAAAGTCCGGCAACTGAACCGACTTGAGTATTCTTTCTTCTGCCTGCGTAATAATGGTTGGCAGGTCAGTAACGAATGTGGATTCGTTTGACTCAACGTAGTCCTGTATTGCTGTTTTAAGCGTTGTGAATGTAAATGCCATTAGCTTGTACTCACAGTCACTATGCCAACGCTACCAAACATATCCAAACCAACTTGCCCCACTGGGTTGAAGGAGGTTAACAGTCTGCTTTGATCCAAACCTTGGTCTGGTCTTGGGTTTCTCAGCGCCTGCGGATCGTCCATACGAATCCTGCCAAGCTTAAGCTGTGGCTGATCTGGGCTGTTAACGTCACGACCAACCAAAAAACCAGTAGGCCTGCCGTTTACGATTTGGGGCACAAGGTCTTTTAGCGGGTATCGAAAACCCGTTAAGTCGCAGTAACCGAATGCATGTTTACCACTAGCGTAAGCGCCCATACGTTAAAACCCCGGTGCTATGTAAATAGATGCTTTCTCTCTGTCAGCATCAGCAGCTAAGTTCCACTGCTCCTCATAATCAGCCTTCAGCACTGATGATCGAGATGCTGCGTTTGGAAACTTAAGGCTTAATTGATAAGACAGGCCTGCAACCAAGCAAGGCAAGAACCTAGCTGGTACGTCCATATTGTTTGAAGCCGCAGAGCCTGCATCATCGATACGCTCTAAGTAGTAATAAACAAACGTATAGGACGCACTATCTGGCACAGGCCAAAGGTTAACCGTGATCTGTGCTGGCGCTTTGTCTATCTGATACTGCAAAGGCTTGCTTTGAGTAAGCTTGTTTGACAGATGAGCGTACTGACTTACAGATATCCTGCTCAATGTTTGATCTTGCTGGCTAGAACTGTCACCCGCATTGGTGCGAACAAACGCTTCTATAATGTCAAATATCTTTGCATCTAATGCGTAAGCAGACGTTCCCTCAGTAAGGGTTTGCGTACCCTCTTTGACCGTCCAAAGATTTAGCCCTCTGTTCTGCCATTCCAGCATAAGCAGGTTAATGCTTCGTCTAGCTGTGCGATAATCATAGCCACTACGAAGCTCTAAACCAGCACGTTCAAACGCTTCTTCCATAGCATCAGAGAGATCTAGGTTGAATGCAAATGTGCCACTAACAGCCATCTAGATCATCCGACCTTTGGTCTTGCCTCTAATAGCCATACCATCAATAGACTTCACTTTGCCGCCAGCTTTCATCCCATCCATGCCGCCAGTGCCGCCTGTGGCAGACATAATCTTTTGCATACGCTGTTCTTCAGCGGCATCAGCAGCTTCTCTTTCTAACCGCCGATCTTTCTTTTTATCTCGTCTGTTTTTTAGATAGCCAGCAAGAGGGCTTATCGCAGCTAAAGGTTCTTCAGCAATGAGTCCAACCAAACCACCACCGAGTATCCCAAGGTCTTTCTTTCCCATTACGGCCTCCTAGCCTTCTGCTTCTTTTTAGAAACACGCTTCTTTTTAGATGGCGCGTTCTTAATTTGTTTGCCCATTTGCGCTCGACTAATCGTCATCAGCCTCTACCAAACTTTTGTTTTTGAGATTTAGGGGGAGACTTCTTGCTGCCTCCCTTGCCGCTCCAAAAAACCTTGTTTGCCCAGTATGCGGCACTAGTCTTGCCCTTAGCTATGTTTTTGCCGTGTCGAGCCTTGAAGCTCTTACGGGCCTCTGCGCTGTAATTGTGACCCATCTTCTGGTCACCAAAGCGGATGATCTTCATCTTGCCGCCATCGCGCACAGCAACTACAGCCTTCTTGGTTTTATGACTAGGGGTGCGTTTAGGTTTGTTTAGGCCGGTAAGCCCGACCTTTTTTAGCCTATTTTTCTCAGCGTCAGTTAAGCTCATTTCTTGCGTGACCTGTTTTTTGACTTGGACTCTACGCGAAGGTTTTTTCGTTTGTTGTTGAGGGCATTGCCGTCCTTGTGATGAACGTCCTTGCCGTCACCCTTCTTAACCTTGCCAGAAGCAGCCATTTTACGCCGCGCTGCATTTCGACCCGCACGGCGCTTCTTCTGGTCTGGTTTAGAGTGAAACTCTTTGTACTCTTCTTTGTAGTTTCTAGCCACAGCTTGATCTAGAAGTGCTTCCGCACCTGCATAACGATGTTGTAAACATCACCGCTAGAATGACCAACAGTCGTGAATAAGATGTCACCGTTTACGCCAGAACCAGCATTATTGGGTATTCCTGTAAAATCAGAAAAATCCAGCGTATCTGCCCAGTCAGCGTTAAGCTGCCAAGCAAGCACGTTAGTAGACGCATTGAAGAAGATTTTTACACCCATACCAATTGTTGAGTAATAAATCTTTTGAATGGATACCTTCGTGCAAGCTGCTCCAGTCACAGGGTCAACGGCAAGCGCAGAGACATCTATCTTAGCAACGGCGCTTTCACCAGTACCATCGCTAACATTTGTAAACCTAAAGATGGCAGTGTTGCCGCCATCCTGAATGGTTTGGGTTGCTACTGCATCAGCCATAACCGACTCCTATTATTGATCGGCAAAGGCAGGTGCCGTTGCGCTCGTAACAGTGCCGAAAATTTGATAATTAGTGGTATTCAAACCAACAATGGTTACGTCAAAGCCAGCGGGTACATTCAACTGAATGCTGCTGTTTGAGTTTCCGTCAGAAAATACTGAGCTAATTTCGTTATCACTGTCTAAGAAAGTAACACCGCCGATGTAAAAGTTAGTGTTGCCGGGAGTAACGATGATCGCATCCGTTGCATCCGCCGCACCACCTGCGTAAACAAACCTAAACACAGATCCGGCGATAGGCGCTGGCAACGTGTAGGTGTTGTCTTGTCCACCATCGGGAACAAGCAATATTCGCCCGCTGTGGGTGGCGTTGGTTAAAGTTACATTGCTATCGGCAAGGCTAACGGGGCCGTCACCAATAGTTGCAACCTCGGTAATAGCACCAGAGGTGCCGTCTTTGCTTACAGTTTTGAAGGTGCTTTCAGAGCGAACCGCACCAGTGAAAGTTGTAGTACCCATTGTAGTCTCCTGTCTGGGTTAGTCCAAAATGTTCCACATGGAACAATCGGTCAGGAAAAGAACAAGGGCCACCAAATGGCAGCCCTGTTCGATTGCCTAGCTATTAGCTAGATCCGGGCGATCCGTAAATACCCAATGGGTCAGATACGCCAAACGAGTATCGCTCACGCGCTTTATAGCGCACGTTACCCGTATCGAAGTCACCATCCATCGACGTTTCTAGCGCAGTACGCTCAAACATCTTCATACCGTTTGGTATGTCAGTGATGATGAAGAACGCATTGCTGTCAGTCAAATAGTGATTAACAGCGTAACCGCCGGGGATTGCACCCATATTGCGGATGGCGTTCAGATCGTTGTCAGCCGTGCCGACACGCTGAGTGGTCTCCAGCAGACGATCTGCCGTAAACATCAGTGCAGGCGGTACAACCAAGCTACGAGGACGGGCTGCGATTAACAGTCCACGCTCATCTGTGAAGGCTGCAATCTCAATGATTGCCTGCTCCAGTGAGGTCTCGTTCAGGTCAGCACCAGTAGATGGACGGTTGGAATTGGTTCCACCGTTTACTAATGGGTGCGAAGCGTTGAACAACGTAACACCGTCTCCAGATTGGAAGCTGGTGAAGCCATTGTTGAGCGGATTCGCCGCTTTAACCTGCTTGGTGTAGGCCATAGCCCGTGCCAAAGCTTTCGTATAGCGAGCCGAAAGAGAATCGTAGAGATTGTCTTCCATCGCTTCCTCGGTGATGGCGAAGCCCATCGCTATCGTCTCGTGATTATAGCGAGCCGTGTAGCTTTCTTGAGCCGAATCATAAGAGATTGCAGCACCTTCAGCCTTAACGGGAGCAGCACCAAAGCCGCTCAGTTTCACTTCTTCCTCAAAAGAACGATCAGAACTTTCAGTCTCATAAATGAGAGTGTGTTCATCTTCGTATTTCTCGTACTCCAAACCAAACAGAGCGTTAAGCCCCGGCAGGAGTTCTTTAAGCATTTGCGCTCTTGAAATTGCCATTGCCTAATTCTCCTTAAACGCCGAGCTTGGTTTCGTAAGCGTGGCTCAAAGGCAGATAGGTTACGATGCAATCTGTGAATGCATCACCTACGGTGCTTGATGGGCCATCTACGAAATCAACGACACGCAGTGGTAGGGTATTAGTCGTAGCAATAGAGCCGCCGTCTAGGGCGTTCTTGCTTCGACCGATTGATGTTGATCCAGCAGTGTTAACCGCTGAGATGTTGTTTCCAAGGCCGGTTTGAGCAATAGCCTCATCACCCTGCATACGGAACAACAACTTAGGATCGTCAACAACGTAAGCAACGATATCGTCAGCAGCCGTAGATGCTGGGAATTGTTGGTTAAACGTCTTTTGGTTTGTTGATGGGTCTGTGTAAGCGCAGCCTACAAAGATACCAACAGTGCCAGCAACAACAGAAGTTGTTACAGCGGCTTTTTCAACGGTGCCAGCAGCAACCAATTTTACGAAATCGCCATAAAAAATAGCAGTTCCGTAAGCATTGGCGATCTTAATGTGACGAACCTTGCCCGTAAACGAGCCGCTCGCACTTAAGGTATCAACTGGTTCAGCACCCATAGGGGTTGCAACGGTAGCCATAATGGCCTCCTCAAGTTAATCAACCAACCCCTTGCCAGAGGTTAGTCCTTACCAAATGAAGACACCCGTGTGCTTCGCTCAGGATTGAGCAATGGCATACGAGGGTCATTTTCGCGCAAGAAATTATTGTCCACGGACTGCATCTGATTATCAGCAACCTGCTCAAAGTGCTTGGTGCGAGCATCCATTCTGGCTTTATCAGCCTTACACAGAAGCAAACCACCAACCTCTATGTTGCCCTCAAACTGAGATCCAACATCAGAAGCCAACATAAGCTCAGGATGATCTTCGGCCTTTACAGGCTGCCAACCTTCTCTGAACATTCTTGACACATGAACATTGTCTGATTCACCAAGAGTCTTGGTTCTCACCCAGCGAAACACCCATCCATCTTGTGGCTTGGGGTCTGGCAGGATAGAAGCCGGAATCCATGAATCACTAGGTCTTGCAGACGCATCTCGCGTCTCGTTTTCTCTAGGTGTGCGCTCTTCAGTCACTGTTTGCCCTCCTTAATGAGTTGCATCGCGTACTGTTCATTGGTAAGCCCGATTCGCTTGGCGAGAGCAATCTGGCTGGACGTTAGCCGTACTTTGCGCGGTTTAGCACCGTTGCTCCTTGAGGAGGGTGCCACCACCGACGAGGGCTGATTGACAGTCACGGGCGCGTTACGTCCATATGTATCGCTAGAGTCCTGCCAATCATAATCTGGGAATGCACTACGCATTCTTGAATCTATTCGTTGAAAATATTCAGGAGAGTTTGGTGCGACACCCTCCTGAACAGCTTTAGCATGAGCGCCATAAGCAAGGCTTGTCATCTCTTCAAACCCCGGCTTCATGAACCACTCATTACGAGAAGCCCAGTCTTGGGCCTCTGGCTCAACAGAAGGTTGTTGCGCCTGCTGCTGCGCTACAGCCTGTTCTCTTGCAAGCTGCTGCTGATAAACCTGTTGTTGATAAGCGTCATCCGCTACCGTTACAGGCTTGTTTGCAAGGCTTTGCTCATACTTACTGGCCTCTTGAAGCTCAGACTGCGCTCTCATTAAGCTTTCCTGAGCGGCAACTACGCTATCCGTATCACCCTCTTCGTAAGCTTTCTTGTAATCCTGCCTAGCAGATTCCAATGATAATTGAGCTTTGTCTTTGATCTGGCTTATCAGAGCCGCTTCACCGCGATTGATCAAAGATTCATATTCTTTGTTCTTTGCGGTAACCGCTTGAGCGTAACTCACAGCCTCTTCACGAAGGCGTTCCGCTGCTTCTCGCTGGCGGCGCTCCTCGTTTTGTTCGTACCTAAGCTTGTTTATTCGCTTTTGTACACGGTCACTGTACCCAGAGAGTTCATCGTCATCGATATCGCCATCTGACGAACTAGCCTTTGGTGCGCGACGATCCTCTTCTGGGCGGTCATCGACAATCTCTAACTCTAGGTTAGGATCAGTAACCGCCTCTTCGTTATCTGATGAGCGACCAATAGTTGTCTTTACGCCAAAAAACTTTTCTTCGGCTGAAGACTCTTGGAAACCCATCTCTTCTTGTACTTCGCTCATACCTTAACAATCCCCCTTGGATCTTCTACAACGGCTTCAACGCTATCGTCATTAATCAAACGGAACTCTTTGTCGTGAACCTTGAATCGCGTCCCAGAATAAGACCGCATCAAAATGAAGTCGCCTTCTTTACAGGACGGGCCAGATGGAAACCGCTGTGAATCGCTGTATGCGTCTGGGCCTAGTTCTAAGACCAAACCAACAATAGAGCCGATTTCTTCGTTGTGCAGGGTTTCAGTGGCTTTCAGTATGCCACCAGCCGTCTTTTCTTCGGGTTCAGGTAAAGCAATAAGTATTTTGTAACCTCTGGGTTGAGGCAACTGTTTTGCTTTGCGTGACTGCTCGTCCTCTTCAGGAACTGCGTCATCGTTAATTGCTAATGATTCGCTCATTAGTAGTCCTATGCACTGGAAAAAAGCGTCCAGAGTCGCTTGCACCGCTTATGCGGAGAAATCTTCCTCTACCTTGGCTTGCATATCCAAAAGCTCTCGCTCTGCGATAGCCAAGCCTTCAATAATTCCGACACATTTTGAGTATTCACTATAATCTTTACACGCGCCACCACTTATATGGTCAGCGTACTCGTTCATCTGATTACGCAATGTTTGCCTGTAATACTCGAAACTGTTTACAGAGGATACACTACTCACCTTCTAAGTCCTTAGCTATTTCTCTGCCAATCTTAAATCCTTCCAACTGCTCTTTGGATACAATCTTGCGCTCTTCAAGCTCCTCTTTGGAGTTGTTCTCGGCAATGCTTGCTGCCAGTTTAGCTTGAGCCAAGCGAGCATCCTGCTCCAACCTATCTCTTTGTAGCTGAGAGTTACTGGCAGCTTTTTGCATATCAAGCTGTATCTTAGCCATCTCAGCTTGAGCCTTGGTCTGAGCCTGCATCTCTTTGATTTGTAACTCTTTTTGTTGCATCTGCACGATGGGGTCTTGAGCTTGTTGTTGAGCCTGCTTGGCCTGAGCCTCTTGCTGGTTCTTGCCAGTAAGCTGTTCAGCAGCAGGAGCAACAAGCCTAGAGATTCTAAACTCAATATCTTCTGGCAACGCTGTATCAGGCGGCGGCAACTCGACACCAAGCTGTTTTTCGATCTCCATTCGATACTGAAACGCCAAGTGTTCTTGAATGTGTGCCGCCAACGCTGCGCCAGCCTTCTGTGCGTTTGGACTCTTTGACATGATCTCCATGATCTTGGGGTCTTCAATCATCGCCTTGTGAGCAGTGATGTGCGCCTCATGGTCTTGGTAGATAAACGCTTTAACAGGCTCACTGTTGATGATGTTCATGTTTTCAGATACTGGGTCTGTAGGCTGCATATCGCCCTCTAAGGGCACGATTTTATCTGCATCTCTTATGTTCAGTATTTCTAGCATCTGACGGTGCAGCAGTGGCAAGTCATACATGTCAGGTGATTGCTGCGCTAACTGTAAGGCCGCTTGATACTGCATGATCCTCTGCGCCATCGTTCCAGCGTTAGGATCACTGACGGGGATGATATCGACACGGTCATCAAAGTCTTCACGGGTAAGCGCGGGGCCGTCTTCATCGTATGGGTACTCTTGAGGCCCAAAATCCTTTACGACATTGGACAGTAAGCGCAGTTCTATACGCATAGAGGCGTGTAGACGCGCCTGCACCGCGCTCATCACCTTCATAGAGCGTTCTAGGATGGCTAATGTGGTGCCAACCGGCGCTTCTGCGTTCATGTCAGCCGCCTTTACGTCAGCAGCAGAGGCAAAACGCCGTCCTTCCTCTACAATATCGCCCATAAGCTGGTACAAGACCGTGCTTGGCTCTTTGTAGGGTAAAAATCTGATGTTATCTTGAATTGTGCCGCCCGGAACGTCCACATCGCGGAATTCTCCCGGCATAATCGGCGTATCGTCGCCTTTAATTCGCAATCCTCTGGACTTTAGGCCGCCCGGAAGGTTGGCTAACGTGCCAGCGTCCACTAATTGACGCAAAAGCGAGGTTGCTGACTTAGCTAGACCGCCAATCATGTGAATTAGGCCGAATCCGTAGAAGCCTAGCCCCGGCATGTACTGATAATGCACAAAATGTTGGCGCTTAAGCTTGCGTTGATCCTCTTCGTACCAGTTTCTGCGGATAGATAGCACTGTTCTAGAGCTAAGGTCGATGCTGACAACGTATGGAAGGGCGATTCCAGTAGGTTCGCCGTTGTCTGTGTCTTCAAAACCTTCCAAATCAAGGTCAACCATCATCTCTAGGATGGTATGCCTGCTGTCACTGTCGTAACTAGGCTCATCGCCGGTCAGTTCGTTGTATTTATCCTTGATTCTGTCGTAGCTGTCTGCGGCTGGTGACGCATCTCCTAGCTCAACATCAGCGTAGAAGCCTGAAATCTGTAGTTTTCGCACCTCATTGCTGGTGCGCTTCATGATATGAGTAGCGCGTTCACATGTTTCGAGGTCTGAAGCCCCGTAACTCACAACAAAGTCTTCAGCAGGGACAAACATGCTGCAAGGTCTGCCCATTGATGGGTCGTAATACACCTTTCTGAAGGCGCTACCTGCCAATGGGAGAGAGAAAAGCATCCGCTCTGTCTCTGCGCGGTACTCGGTCATCTTCTCAGTGAGCAAGTAGTTCAGATAATCTTGAACTCTGTGCGCTTGCTTCTCTCTTTCGTCATCTACTTTGCCGACAATCGATGTTTTTACCGGCCCACTGGCTGGGAATATCTCTTGTATGGCTTGTGACTGAAAGCGAATGACCGATTCTGTAAGCAGTGGGTGGAATACACCACAAGCGCCGTCCCAAGGGGTGGTGCGCTCTTCATGCTTTAGGCCTAAAAGATCAAGGCCTTCGATGTAAGATCTTTCCCAGTCGGCTCGACTTTCCTTATCTGCACGAAAAGAACCGATAAGGTCGTTTGCCATTGAGTAGAGATCAGCTTCATCGATCAGTTCGGCTAGATTGGAGTCATGCGGAACGCCTGCGCTCTGCAAATCGTCCTCATCAAACTCAAAGATTGTTTCACCACCCGCTGCAATAGAGACGGATTCTGGATCTACAATCTCTATTTCTAAAGCTTCTTCCTCCATTCCTGCCATAACAGGAGTGGGGGTTGCCAACGGGCGGTCAATAGCCATCTATCCATTCTTCCCAAACTTTTGAGAACGAGCAGCACCAGAGCCTCTGGCAACACCGCCGCCTTCCATCTTCTGGATCTTGGTGACACCCCCTGCTGCGTACATCTTTGAACTCATACGCATCTTGTTTGGCATGTTGTTCGGCATCTTGCCGCCACTTTGGGCAAGAAACGCAGGAACCATTTCGCCGTCTTTCTCTGCCATCGGCATCTTGCCGCCAGACTTGTAGCCCTTAGACTTCATTTTTCCGCCACCGGCATAGCCTTTGGACTTCATCTTGCCGCCAGCCATCATCCCTTTAGACTTCTTCATCGGAATCCTCCGCATATAAATTGTCAAAAACCCTGTTCACATCCAGCGTGTAGTCAAGATCAGACTTGCTGTAATGAATATGTTGAGACGGGCGAAAATCTGGTGCGCCCTCTCCTGTCTCAAACCAAGCTGGGTGAGTCACCCTAACTCGATTATTCGGTAACGCTACTATGTTCCCTGTATACGGGCCTGCCTCTAGTAGCTCCATCACATGACTCTGCTTGTGTTGTGCGGGGTCATCTGCAATTTCGTTGTCTGTGTAGTCTACAGTAAACATGTACTTAGCAGGGTAGAACTCTCCGTCCACCTTTGCCAGCCACGGACAGGGTGATGCCCTCTCCAACACATATACCGAATGATCCCGTGATGAGCAATCCCAAGGTTGCGCTGCATATACAGGCATCGGCTCAGGCCATTCCTCAAAAGGCGTGTCGCCTACCAGTGCGGTGATTGGCATTCTTGCCCACATCGCCCCGCCATGAACATTGGGTTCGTCGGTGTCGTATGTCTCTGCACCAGTAAATATCAACTGAAAACTCAGGCATCGCTTTGGCATTGTCGTGACAGCAATTGCCATCGCATGAACAAATTCACCGTGATACTTAGTGTGGTTATGCGTGTATTCCTTTCTCACCCAGCACTTAAAGTACGGGATGTTGCTTTGAAGATATGGCATCTATCTAGGCTTTGCCGTCCCATCCATTCTGACCCTGCCGCCCTTCTTCATGTCTTTAACTTCTTGATTTTTTGGAGGGTCTAGCGGAGCAATATTTTTTTTCTTTGTTACTGGAGGTTCTAGCGGAGCAATGTCTTTCTTCTTTGTTATTAAAGGCTCCAGCGGAGCAATCTTTTTTTTCTTACTGGTCATTAGTAATAACTCGCTTTCCTTGGATAAAAAGGTTCGTCCTCTTCATCACTGAGTAGTCGTAAGAACCCGCCCTGCCTAAACCGTAGCAATGCCTGTGTAGAGGAGTCTACAAGGTCATCATGCTCACCAGCAGGAAAAGCAGCAAACTCTTCTACAACCTCTTCGGCAAACCGTGTGTTAGGCCGCCATACATTGCCAGAGGCAAACAAGTCAGATACTGCGTTTACACGGCTGATCTTATCGTTGCCCCTAGACGGGGTGTATTCCGCAACAGGTATGCCCATCGCTCGTAGCTCAAAGATCAGCGGCGTACCCGCTGCCTTGGCTTCTACAATGCAGGCATCTGGCTCCCAGTAACCGTAAAACTCATAGGCTTTCTTTTTAAGCTCAGGGAACTCTAGTCGCTCTTTGTGAGCATCAAGCAGGATTATGTTCGCCTGCATCGTGCCTACATCGTCTGGGTGGTAAAACACACCCCATGTCGTACAGGCAGAGAAATCTGATCGTTGAGTCTTGAGGAATGCCGTATCCCAAGACTGGATAATAAACTCGCATTCAGGCGGCACATCACTGTCCCATTCGCGCCACCATTCCCTTTTCACCAGAGCGCCCTCTTCTGAGGTTGGATTCTGCTGATACTGGGCATTCCACTTGGGAGCGGGTAATTCGTTGCGTAGCGACTCAAGCTCTTCTAAAGGCCAGAACTGAGGCCATAGCGACTTACCTGACGGCATGATCGCCGGGAACTCAATCACCTCCCATTCATCCGTACCAGCCCGTTGCACTGAGGACTTGATAATCTGCCCTGTCAGGTCACGTTTGTGCCATCGGGTCATAACAACGATGATCGCGCCTCCCGGCTGTAAACGCTGTCTAGGCCCGGAGGTATACCACTCGTAAACTTTATCAAACACACCGGGATCGGCACTCTGCCCTTCTTGCTCAGAATGCGGGTCATCGATAATCAACAGATCCGCACCCTTACCAGTCACAGCACCGCCAACACCAATAGCGAAGTATTCGCCGCCTTGTGTGGTACTCCACCGGCCTGCGGCCTTGGAATCTGCCCGTAAACCCAACGCAGGGAAAACCTGCTTGTAGTCTTCACTGTCTACTAGGTTACGAACCTTGCGACCAAAACCAACCGACAACTCTGCGGTGTGGGCAGTCTGAATGATCTTCTTCTCAGGAAAGTTACCTAGAAACCAAGCGGGGAGTAAGTACGAAGCAAACTCTGACTTAGTGTGCCGTGGTGGCATATTGATTATCAGACGCTTCAACTCGCCACGGGCAACACGCTCAAAAGCATCCCCCATGATCTTGTGATGCCTGCCCTCAATAAACGCAGGCCATACATGTTTGATAAACGGCATGAACCCGTCACGGGCCAATTCCTTAGCTTCAGCGGCCTCTAACTCTTCAATAAGAGCCAGCATCTCGCGCTGCTCATGCTCAGGTAAATTAGGGATCTTCTTGAGAAGATCTGGGTCTACTCTGTCAAGAATCGGCATAAAACCCTCTAGGAATATTCCCGTCTAGGAATATTCCCCTCTCATGTATATACCTAAAATAATCATGTATCTGCCGTGGGGGGCACCTTCCTAGTAGGAATCTTCCTTACTCGGCATATTCCTAGAGAGAGGAATAACTGATTATACAGAAGTTACACACTTGACAAGAATGAGGCAAACACTTTGTGTGAAAATTTTGCAAAATTTTTCGGGGGCTAGGATTCCTACCCCTTTTCCCTGCAAAAAAAGGGTGAGTACTACTTACTGTTTACGGAATATATATTTTTTGGGTAATTGTTTGAGTGTTTCACTATGTATATAGACGGTGGGTGTGTATAGGCATAGGGGGGGGTGGGGTGGTCGCAGGATGATAGACAGATTTGCTGAGAGGCGGGGGTGTGCTAACCGTTAGCATATGCTGTACTGCGTACACAAACCGTTGGGCTATGGTGTACTGGCTACGCTAATGCAAACTGTCAGGCTTGGCCTCATCATCGGCCTTGGCTTGCAGTGCTGCCAACCGGCGCTCTATCTCTGCCGCGACACTGGTGCTATCCCTGTCGCCACTGTTTGTCTCGACTACATCCTTGAACATGCCCACAGTCTGGCCCAGTAGCTGCGCTGCCTTGAGCTTATTGGTATCGGTAGGCTCGGCATCATCCATCCACTTGCGCAGACGCTCTAGAACTTTCTCCCTGTCGCTGACCAGCGAGGCCGATACTGCACGTTCATTCTTCGCCCTTAACTGATCCAGCAATAGGGTAATGGCAGGGTTGGCGGCGAGTCTGCTGGCTTCTGTCCTAATGGCTGCCGCGCTCATGTTCTCGCACTGGTACGCCTCCCTGTAAGCATCACTTAAGCTCATGCCTGCACCACTGCCCAATGCCAACGCAAAGTGCCGCTGCTTACTGGTGAGTCCTGACTTGGGTCTGCCCATGCTTGCCTGTTCCAATGCCTGTATTGGTGCCGATCATACTGCCGCCATGCTGACCGTCCATCACCAGTACCCAGTAATCTATACACACAAAAAGCTTGACATATCGAACTTGCCGATAGGAGGCCCAGAATTGCGTTCTAAGCGCCTTTTGCCTCAACCCATACCATCGCATTGCCTACCCCCTGAACTACGCTTAGACGGAAATTCGTATGTAACTTGTTGATTACAAAGCACTTTCTACTGCATACCAACTATTTACTGCTTATTTGCTTGTCAATACTTGTATTGCACACTGTTACCTGCTATTCGCGTGCGCGTTCCTCTTATCCCGAATTCATCCCCCTGCTTACCGTGTGGCTGGTGAATGCTTGCTTGGCTAGTAATAAATCCCCGCACCACTCGTTGTATCTGCAAGCTTTAATATTTATTGCTTACTGGGTATTGCGTACTGTTTTCATATGTGTGTAAAATCCGTTTCATGGTGAAGGTCGTCCCGCACGGGCAGCCCTGCCACTTGGCCCCAAGGTCAGGCGCACGCGAAAGCCGTACAGCGATACACAGTTCCCCGTAGGCAAACAATTGCCACAAGCAGACGGGCTATCAGTCAGGGCATCCACCTTGACCACTGCTTAGAGCTTCGGCTCACCAATGACCACTCACCGAGTGCTTATTGTTGATTCGATCAATTGGAGAAAGTGTGATGACTACTTCAGAACGTCAGGCCGTGCTGCGGTTCAACCGCCGACGCCTGTTCCTCAACCGAATGATCATGCAAAAGCGTGCATTCATTTCATCAATCCGCAGGGCTTTGCAATCGCAGGGCACTGCATCAATCGGGAGTTTGTAATGACAACAACCTTTACTGTTTCGAGAATGCCTGTCGGCAGCGGGTTCCAAGTGACCCAACAAATTGGTGGTCGCAGACCAGTGATCATCGCCCACTCACGCAGTGCTGATGACGCTCAGAGCTTTGCTTGGCAAAGATTGTCTGACGCGACTGACCGTGGACGCGAGGCTTTCATAACAATCGACATGCGAGGGTATTAATCGACGCTCACATTCCAACTGATGAGTGCTGGGTGGTAACCAGCCGAAACCGTGTAGGAGGCGCGGTCTTGGAAAACCAATACAACAACTTGGAGTGACACCTATGTCCATTAACGCATCAAAGGTCAGCCCTTCGCAGGCCTCAGAAATGCTGCTGGCACACGCCATCAGTCAACTATCTGGCGGCAAGCGCCACAAGCCCGTGTATCTCTGGGGTACCTACGGCGTTGGCAAATCATCCATCGTCAAACAATTGATCACCAAGATTAGCGCCCACTTTGATAAGCCTGTCGGCTTGCTAGATGTTCGCCTGTCACAGTTCGACGCAGTCGATACTCGCGGCATTCCCTACATCCGTGACCAGCGCGATGCGCTCGATGCGGTGGGTAATGACGAAATGGCTGGCATGAGTGACGAAGTGAAACGCGCTGCCTATCAGCTACTGTCGGCTGGGCCATCAAAGACTACCGAATGGTCTACGCCATCATGGCTGCCCAATGTGGCGCGTGACGGCGAGTTCGGCATTCTGTTCTTGGATGAGATACAGCTTGCATGCCAGTCGGTCAAAAATGCTGGATACCAGTTGCTTAATGAGTTCCGCTTGGGCGACTACATCTTGCCTGCTGGCTGGTTTGTCATTGCCGCATCCAACCGTCCCAATGACGGCGCTGGTGTGTCTGGGCGTATGGATGCTGCTGTAAGCACCCGTTTCAAGTATCACTTGGATGTTATGCCATCCGCTGCTGAGACCACCGATTACTTTCAAGACATTGGTGTTCGCCCAGAGGTGATCGCGTTCCTGAAGTTTCGCGGTGAGGCTGCCGGTGATCAGGCTGGACTCATTCATGAGTTCCCCAATGGCGGCACCGCCAAAGACAAGGTTGCTATCGCTACGCCGCGAACATGGGAGTCTGTCAGCGACATCCTTGACGATGGCATGGCGGCTGATCTGGAGCACATCGCTATCGAAGGTGCTATCGGCGCTGGTGCTGCTGGCGAGTTTGTCGCGTTCCTCCGCACGATGCGTAACCTGCCTGACATTGGCATGTTTTTGTCTGACCCGCACAACGTGCCACTGCCCAATGAGATCACCACTCAGTACGCAGTGACCGCTGCGCTGGCTGCGCGGGTGACCGCTGACAATCTTGGCAATGGCGTGACCGTTGTGTCCCGCATCAACAACGAACTGCTGGAAGTGTTCTGGATACTGGCAACGCGCCGTGACCCAGACCTCAAGGCTTCACCTGAGTATGTTGCCCACAAAGCAACCCACTAAACCCCACGGGGCTTCGGCCCCCTTTATTTATTTTGGAGTAAATAGTTATGGATAAGATCCAGAACAACGCAATGCTTATTGCTGCGACGATCAAGAAATTCTCAAACAGCCGCAAAGACACCAGCATATCTGCTGAGGTTGCCGCGACTAAGAACGCCAACCCCAAGGTCATCACCGTGACCAAGAAACTGCTCGATGCACCTGCCATCAAGGCGCTCAACCGTATCGCTGGGCAGCTTCGCAACTCAGTACTCAACCCTGTGACCATGCCTTGGGAGGATGGTGTACGCCTGATCACTGTTGACCAGATCGAATCATTTGAGGCTGAGTGGGACAAGAAAGTAGACCGCGCTGAGGAGCTAAAGCGCGAGGTCATTACCGAATGGCCCAACATCTTGAAGCGTGCCAAAAAAGACCTTGGTGATTCCTTCGATATCTCAGAGCTACCCAGTGCTGAGTTTGTCGCTGGCAGTTACCAGTTCAGCTACATACTACGCGCCATGCCCGACTCCGGTGATATCAGGGTCAACCTGCCTGCCGACAAGATCGCCAAGATCAAGGCTCAGGCCGAGTCCGACATCAACAAGCGCGTCGAGTCTGCCGCTGAGTCTGTGCATGAGCGTGTCATCGACACCTTGCAGTCTTTGGTTGACGGCCTTGAGCGGCACGGTAGCAAGCCTGCTGGTGCCAAACGTGCAAGCAAGTTTGCAGATACCACTGTCGAGAACATCGAGAAGCTTGCTCAGGTTCTACCTTCACTCAACATTACCGGCGACCCCAAGCTGGCGCAGGCAAGCAACGCTATCCTGTCTCAGCTTAACGGCCTAGATCCTCAGCGGCTGCGCGACTCATCAACTGAGCGTCAGGCTGTTGCCAACAAGGCCAAGTCGATTGTCGATAACCTCACCGGCCTTTGGGATTAACGGAGAAATAATTATGTCCGCGTTAAACATTATGTTGAAAGCTCGACGACGCATGCTGCGCGAGTTTCCATACTTTGGCTTCCGACTGCATCAGCTACTGCTGGTGCCTACAACCAAAACCTCGACGATGGCAACCGACGGCAAGGCTATCTACTTCAACGAGAAGTGGGTGCCTGAGCAGCACAACATCCACGGCTACAAGTTCATCATGACCGTACTGGCTCATGAGATTATGCATGTTGATGGGTTCCATCACCTGCGTAAGGGCAGCCGTGATCACAAGCTTTGGAATGAGGCTGCTGACTACGCCATCAACTACGCGCTAGTGCGTGAGGGCTTTGAGGTTCACGATGGCCTGTACAGCACCGACTACATTGGCAAGTCTGCTGAACAGGTGTACACCATCCTCGAAAGCCAGCGCAGCACTGAGGCCGACAAGCCCAGCACCGGCAACGGTGGCGCTGACGATGATGACTCAGGCGATGGCGCTGCCGATGGGGATACCCCTGATCAGGGCGACAGTGGCTCTGAGGGCGGCTCTGACGGCGATACCGGCGATGCTGGCGACACTGGCACCTCTGGTGACGGCGACGGCCCTGCTGACCCTGACGCGCCTTGGGGTGAGGTCTGGGAAGGCACCAACAATGACGGCACCGCAATGTCTGCTGATCAGAAAGCTTCTGTGCAGCGTGAGATCACCAGTCAGATATTTGAGGCTGCAAAGGCTCAGGATAAAATCAAGGGCAAAGGTGAGGGCCGTGGCGCTGCTGTTGACCAGATCATCAGTGGCGTATCCGGTGACCCTGTCCCTTGGTTCGAGCATCTTAAAGATGCGTTCTCTGACTACGTTCTGACTGAGCACACCTTTGCTCGACCAGAGCGCCGACTGCTCTCGCAGGGCATGATCTTGCCGACGCAGGAGCGTGAGCCTAACGGCGAGCTTGTTGTGTCGGTAGACACCAGCGGATCAATGGGCCAAGACGAGCTAGACGCTATTGCGGGCCATGTGCAGGACATCATCGATGAGATCAACCCTATTAAGACTGTGGTGATCTACTGCCACCATGTCCTCTGCGGCGTCGAGGAGTTTGATCGGCATGAGGAGCTAACGCTCAGGATTCCTGAGACCGGCGGCACGGCGTTCAACCCACCGTTCAACTACGTTGCGCGTGAGGGCTTGGAGCCATGCGCGATGATCTACTTCACCGATGGCTGGGGTGACGTTGGGCCAGACGGCTGGCATGACTTCAGTGATCCAGACTATCCGGTGATCTGGGCAACGACAGACCGTGAGCCTTTATTCGCTGGGTGCGAACCCTTCGGTGAGGTGATACGGGTTACATAACAGCGGCAGTAGCCGCGAACCATCCTAGCCACGATGTAAAACTTGCACGATGCGTCCTGAGTATGACGAGAAAAACTGCTCACGCTGATTTCAGTGTAGTGCCTACCTTGGTGGTCACTACGGTGCAATCCGCGCCACAACTGGAGAATTGACATGGTGTATTGAAACCATGCGCCCACTGGTCACCCTGTACGACTGGTGGATGGTAGCGATTGGTGCAGGGCGCTCAGGGGGAAGGCCAACCCCTGAGTGAGCGACTGAGATGCGACCTCTAAAGCTTGGCAGCCCATTACTTATTTTTTGGAGAATAGTGATATGAGATTTGAGATTACGTTAACGCTGGCAGTGGTATGCGCTGCTTTGTCTGCACTTATGGCGCTGCTGGGATACGAGTATTCATTCGGCAGTGGGTTCGGGTTAACGCCCGTGATCGCATTCCCCGCAATGATCGCGTTGTGGTTTGTTCCGGTTTGGTTTGTTTACAGCAACCGCACACCTTCGGTTGAGCAAGAGCTTTTGGAAAATTACCTCAATGACCTGCGGTACTGGGCAGGTACAGGTGATGTGAATTACTTCACCAACGGCACACCTTACTTTGAGAATAGTGAGGAGCTTATGGATTACATCAAACTTGTAGAGACCGCCGTGGAGGGCAAATAGTATGGATAATCAAGAGAAGTTTGAGAAGGTGAGCATCGCGCTTCACGAAGCCCTGCCCGATGAATTAGAGGGGGCATGGGAGATCGCCAGAATCATTGGCATGGTTATGCTTACCTACAAGGTCAGTTCTCCAGCAGAGGCCGCGCTGATCTGCGTAGAGGCTGCCAGCGAGTACAGCGACTGGCTGGTTGAGCAGTCAGAGGAATGCACCTGCCCACCAGAGGAGATGCATTGATGTGTGATCGACCAGACAGTTCGTTTCACAACCCATACGAGTATGACGCTGAGTATTGCGATGCGTGTGGCGCTGAGATGTACGAAGATGAGGACGAAGAGGGCCGAATGTTACCGTTCTGCCCAGACTGTCCATAGTTGACCACTGGAGTCTATTAGGTTCTAATCACTGAACTCCTGCACGACCCACCCCCTGCCAAGCATCCCCTGCTTGGTTAGGGGGAACCCCCCCTAATTTATTGACCAATCAATAAGTAAAAAAGTTTGCGTCCTGCATCCTTTACAACTCCCATATGAAAACAACATTTCGATAGCTCGACACCAAACAGGTACGTCTTGCGCCCAAAATCTGGGATGAGTTCCAGTATCGTGTTAGTCATCCTGCCTCACGGTTTTTGATAGCCCACCTACAACTGTGTTTTGCATCACCACTGGCACACACAACACCGCTATTGGAAGCGACGCTGGTAACGTAACGACGGGTACTTACAACACGGCTATAGGTGACCAGCGGTGTTAGTGCCTACAGGCTGTTTTTGATAGCCCACCCCCAAGCCGGACAGAAAATACACCAAGGGTCACAAAAACATTTCTGTCGGTGATAAGAATATTTATGTATTCCTGCTCAGTCAGTAAGACCAAAGGTATCTACAACACACCTATAGGTGCTATGTGGAATAAGGCTTTGCGGGGTTTTTTGATAGCCAGTTATTAGCTACCAACTTCTGCGTTTTTCTACGCGAATGTGCGTAAGTTGCTTGTGGTTGCTAAACCGAATCTAGGACGGTTGTCAGAGTCTCTATGTCAGCCAGCGAGTCGGTTGGCTTGTCCTCTACTATCATCAGGTAGGTCAGAGAGGCTGCATGCTCCCCGAACTCTTCTGCAATTCTTTTGAACGTGCGACTGAGCATCAGGATTTGTTCGTTGCGATTTCCCCGATGCCCACCAGTGTGCGTAGCGGTCATGTCTGGACTCTTGAGGTAAACGCCTGCCTGAACAGCTTGCGAAAGTATTCTCTCGGCAGCTTGATGATGCTTGATCGTGATATACCGTTTGAGCAGTAAATGATCAATGAACATCTGGTCAGCAACACGGGCGCGGCCTATACCGCTATCAGACTCCTCCAAGGCAATGACATGGCGGCGGTGGAGTGCCGCCGTGCCGATGTCGTTAACCTTAGATTTCAACGTCCCACTCATCGTCGGTCTCGTTAAAGTCTTTCACCCTTGGCGGCGAGAACGGATCTGGCAGATCGTCATAGCTGATTTCGCTGTACCGGCCTGTGGGTATGTCATAGTCCAAGACGGTGCCGCCCGTAGTGCCTATCCATTTGAACCTGACCTTCCAGACATGTATCTCAGTAGCCTTCTCAGGGCTAAGGTGTACGGTGATCCCAAGGTCTGCCTTGGCAAAGAAGCTGGCGCTACCAGAGATGTTCATCCCCTTTGGCACCGCCGTTGTGCCGTCTGGGTTGGTTGGCATCTTGGCTGGGTGAGCGATAAACCAAATGTGAATCTGATTAGCTCTAGCAAACGCAACAAGCCTAGTCAGCATCTCATTGATGCCCTGATGCTCATTGTCTAGCGACCTGCTCTGCGAGATGTAGTTGTACGGATCGATGACCAAGCCTCGTATGCCCAGCCTCATAACAGCTTGCCTAGCACGGTCTAGAATACTGTCGATTGTGGTTGCCTCACCCCCACGCTGCTCCAAGAACAGGAAGTGATCGTTGACCCAGTTCATGGCACTGACAGACTCAACCCTGCTCATGCGGTTTGGCATCCCGTCAAAGAACGGCTTGCCGACAAACTTCTCCGATAACTTAGCGATGTGCAGAGGCGGCGGGTTCTCAAAGCTTGCGACAGCAAACCTCCAGCCCTCGCTTTGTGCCAGATTAACCATTATCTGGTCAATAAACTCAGACTTGCCAGATCCCGGCAGTCCGGTAACAACAGACAATTGCCCCGGCACCACTGTGAACAGCCTATCGACAGACGGTATCCCTGTAGACATCCCGCCCACCAAGCCGTTGTCGTACAGGTGAGCAATATCCAAAGCATAGTCATCCGCTGAGTACACACCCTCCAACGGCATAGCTGCCGCCCTGTCAATTGCCAGTGCCAATGCCTCTGGCCCAAGCTTCAGCAAAACATCGTTTGCGTCCTTGCACCCATCAGGCCACTCGACAGACCAGCACTTGGCTCTGCCGATACGCCTAGCCAACTCCTCAGCCAATGCGAACCCAGCATCGTCACCGTCAGCAGCTAGAACAATCCTGTCCACCCGCTCAATCAAATCCTTTGCCGCCCAGATGTAGGCGAACTTGTTATCGTCTTCTGGGTTTAATTCTTTTGTGCTTACCTTCTGTGGCGCACCGTTGGGTACGCTGACGCAGGAATCTATGCCAGCCGTAGCGCATGCCAGCAAATCCATTTCACCCTCGACAATGACCAGTGTGGTTGCATCATCTGGCACCTGCTCTGCACCCCACAGGGTTCGGGCAGCACCGTCTTGTGTAAACGCTTTACCCTCGACGCTACGCCACTTCACGGCTTCTTTGTTGCCGTAGACAAAACCGATAGACGGCTGCTCACCGTTGTTGTGGTAGAACTTTGTGCCGCTAACGACTGGATACCTGTCAACGACAGACGGGTCTATGCCTCTATCTGACAAGCATTTACTGATCAAATCTTTATCGGTGGTCTTGGGAACGGATATCGCCCTGACTTTGGGTGCCTGTGGACGGTAGTCTGGATGGTCTGTTTTGCCAGCTAAACCGCAATGATGGCAGTGATACAGGGTTGTGTTCCCGTCCATCGTTACAGTCATTGATTTCATGCCCTTCTTCTTTCTTGTTTCACTGCATACTGGGCAAGGTATACGAGCGTTCTCGGTGTATTGGACTAGGATCGAATCCAAGTCTTCTTTATTTAGCATTTGCACTCCTGCTTTTGCTGTGGTTAAAATCCACCGTCAGGTGGTCTTAGGAATATGCCCAGCTTGGAACATTCCTTAAATAATTAGGAATCTTCCTCAACAGGAATATTCCTAGCCGGTTTTATCACCCCCTCCAGAAGATCCATCACCGCCCTCTTTCTTTCAACACCCTGCAACCGAGCAGCAGCCAAAGCTTGCTGCCTAAAGTCAGGGTTTGCATTGAGCGGCATAGCGATTGTCTCATCTGCAAAATATCGGATGGCACTGATTCTATCTCTTGAGGAATCTGAGTCGATATCTTTTACGGTTTGAATGAAAATTCTTCTCTTAAGTTTTCTCTCGCGCTTCTTCCACGCAGATTTCTGCTCTCGGCTGATCACGGTCTAACCCCCAGTAGATGTGTTTCTGTTTCACCTGCCTATCGTTCTTGTAAATCTTGTCCTGCATACAATCTAAGATTACTGACTCATCAAGATCAGGCCTTCTCGTCGCATAGTAGATAGTCATAGTCACCGACAAATCCCCCTCCAGCAGTTCTGGCAGCACAGGGCATTGCTTGGCAAACGTGTCTACATAGTCCCTAGCCTTCTTGCTTTTGATGAACGCAGGCCTGCCGCGAATCGTCACAAGTTTTCGGCTATTTGCTTTTGATGCTGGCTCACCATAAATTGTGAACTGTACTGTTGTCAATGTTTACTCCATATGCTAGATTCGGTACTCACTCTAACATACACACTGGACACATGGCTAAACTCAAATCATTTTTAACCGAATTGGAAGACGAAGGTTCTATCAACTATGACGAACAACAACGAAGATTTATTGGTCTTGGAGGACAATGTCCCACTACCCAAGGACAACCGTATGGGGGCAGGAGAAAGCCTGCCAGCAAACTTCAAAAAGATTGTGGAACAGATGAGGATTGATCAATCCTTTTTTGTCCCGACTGAGAGCGAGGCGCATCGCAAAGCGAAAACCAACGCCATCAGGTCAGCAATACGGAGAATGCAAAACGATGTTAAAAGCAGTGTGGAACCGGATTCGACATTTTCTGTCAGAAAATACCCTGATCCAAGCCGTGGGGCAGGACAATACGGTTTACGGGTTTACCGAGTTACCTAAAGAACAAACGCAGGAGTGCAATATGTTCAAGATCGAAGATAGTCCCAAGCCACCCTCAAAAATATCTCTGTTGAGGATTGAGGTTATGGAGACCATAACAGCGTTGAAAGCCGGTCAGCATTTTGATGTGCCTTATGACTACGAAGGCCTTGGCAAGGTTCGGGTTGTGAGTTGTGTAAACAACTACGTCAGCCAGATCAGAATTATGCATGGTAAAGACTGCCCGTTTACCTACAAAGTCACCAACTGCAAGAAGGAAAAGGGCGGGTACTCTCGCGTTTCCATGCACAAAGTTGATGAACAATAATGACTGATGAAGAATGGATTGCGGAATACGAGAAGGCGGTGGCAGAAGTTCATCGCAAGCTCAATGTCTGTGAGAAAGAACTCGTTGACTACTTTGTAAGGACGGATGTCGATCAGCTTGGATCGAAAGATTGGTGGGCAAAAGAGGTGCAAACAACGCTGCTCCACCACATTCAAAGTGATATCGGCCTGTTGGCTAAGGGTATTAATAAATATCGCTCATGGCGAGAACGCATCGCTAGGATGGAGCGAGAAGGTAAGCTGGAAGGAGACGATATCAACAGCGATAGCCTGCTGGTATACGGGCAGTACGAAATACGATGAAGATTACTAACCAGTTCAACCTCCCTGATGTCGTTGTCGATGCATTGCTTCAAGATGATTACACCAAGGGCAAGTCAAACAGGTCTGTTACAAGCCTGATCGACAGCCCCCGTGTAGCGATCTTGCAGCGCAATAACGAACACCGGATAGAGCAGGATGTCGTGGATTTCCTGTGGTCTCGGTTCGGCACATCTGTTCACGGCATGTTTGAGAAGGCGGTAGCCAACAATGAGCATGCCAACGTGATATCAGAGGAACGCATGTACGCCGAGGTCAGGGGTTGGACGATTAGTGGTGCTGTCGATTTGCAGGAAGTGCATGACGATGGCGTACTGATCAGCGATTACAAGGTCACATCAGTGTGGTCTGTCATTCATGACAAGACTGAGTGGCACAATCAACTGAACGCATATGCTTGGCTTGTTCGCTGGTCTAAAGATTTACCAGTCAAAGGGCTAAGGATCATTGCAATACTGCGTGATTGGCAGAGGCGTAAGGCTCAGATGGAGGAAGATTACCCCAAGTCGCCAGTACATATTGTTGAGATACCCCTGTGGTCAGAGGACGATGCCGACAAGTACATACGAGAACGGGTAAGGCTTCATCAAGAGGCTGAGTACGATTATCTGGTCAGTGGCAGCGATCTACCGGCCTGTACAGCCGCTGAGAGATGGGAGAAGCCAACTACCTATGCAGTACTCAAAAAAGGCCGTAAACGGGCTGTGCGCGTCCTGACAACAAGAGAAGAGGCTGAGGCCTACATCGAACCACTTGGCACAGGCCATGCGATAGAGGAGAGGCTTGGTGAGTCAACCCGATGTTCGCAGGACTGGTGCCGTGTAGCGAGGTGGTGTGATCAATTTCAAATGGAGTCTTGAGTTGGAAACAGAAAAAGGAGAAGTGAAGTTGGAGGCGACTTACAATAGTGATAACCGTCAGCTAACGGTGGTAGTCGAGCCGATAGAGCCAGACACAGTGTCTGAGGCGGTCTATGAGTTACTGAATTGGTGTGAGAGTTTTCTCCACGAAAAGATCACCAAGATTGAGGGCTTGGATGATGATTGAGTCTGACAAGCCAACCTACGAAAAGATGGTTGCCGTGTTCCAGATAACGCAGATTCCTGCGCTACAGATGGCGATTAAGGGCGATCAGGCCTCGTTTACTTGGGCCAAGGGCTTTCTCTTTGGGTTTCCAATGAGTCAGTTCTACCAGCTTGAGCCGATTGAGATTTCTAACCTACTAGAAGCTGCGCTTGAGGAGCATTACGACGTACCAAAGCGGCACTACAGAAATAAATTAACGGGGTTCAGTAAAGACCCATTCAGTTCACAAAACTAATCCATAGCAGGAGTGCAACATGGAAAATGACGTATCGCTAGGCGATATCTGGGCCACCCTTTACCCAGTGAAATGCAGCGAGTTTGCAAAGAAGAAAAACGGGTTGACCTATCTGGCTTGGAACGAGGCTTGGCGGCTGCTTATGAGCCATTACCCTACCGCTCATTACGAGTTCGGGGAGAACGAGGTTCATGCTGATGGCTCGCAAACAGTTCACTGCACAGTAGCTATCGCAGGTCATGCACGGCACATGTGGTTGCCGGTCATGGACTACAAGAACAAGGCTATACCTAACCCCAACGCCCGTGATGTCAGCGACACAAAGATGCGCTGCTTGGTTAAGACCATTGCGATGTTCGGTCTAGGGTTTCATATCTTCCAAGGGCAGGTTCAGCCTGAAGACACATGGGATGATTCCACAGAAGAGGAAAAAGAAGACAAGCCTGTTGTGCAAAAGCCGGTTGCCAAGAAGCCTGCTGCAAAGAAGCCAGAACCAGAGCCAGAGGCTGACGATGAGGACTTCTTTTTTACCGACACGCAGGAAGGTGCAGACCACTGGGTAGATCGGTTGATCGAAACAGTGAATGGGCTGGTAGAGACCAAGAAGGGTCTACGCAGTATCTGGGACGGAAATAAGAAAGCGGTGGACAAGCTACAGGCTGAGTACCCCGAATCTTACAAACGATTGGCTGACGTTATGAAAGCCAAGCAAGACGAACTAAAGAAGAAGGAGTCTGAAAATGGATAGTCAATATCCCAAGGGTGAAGGTGGGTTGTGGATGCACGACAAGAAGAACGACAAGCATCCAGATATGCGAGGTCATATCTATGTGTCGAGAGACCAGCTTAAGTTGTTGTTGGAGATGGCAAAGGATAACCAAGCGAACCCAGACCCAGAGTTTAAGCTCAAGGTTGATATCGCTATGTGGAACCGTGTCGCCAAGGATACTGGGCGAGAGTACAAGTACCTCAGCACGGAGGTTTACAAACCAAAGCCAAAGCAGGTTGAGCCACAATCTGACTTCGGCGGCATGGACGATGGGCTAGACGAAGATATACCGTTTTAGGAGGTCGCATGGGTTTGATGATAGAGATTGACGAGAAAACTCGTATCACCACAGATCGTTTCAACTGGATTGTGCAGAAGCATGTTGGTAGTAACTGGGCAAGCAAGAGCTACCATCGCAGCTACAAAGACGCTTTGAGGCAGATGACTGAAGATCAGATCCTGAACAGCAACGCCAATGACTTGCAAGAGTCCATTGAGCGGGTCGAGGACATCATTGATCAGTTAGTCGATATGCACAAAGACCTGTTGGTGCATCCTAGTGATCATAAGCTTGCCGATGCGTCTTGATATCAAAGGTTCTGGTGTCGGTGAAGCACTGGGGCCGATATGCGCCCTAGTGCCTAACCGTAGCGCCGAGATTATGGATTTGTTCATGCGCTGCAAGAAGGGCTTGGTCATTGAACTAAAGCCCTTGCAGAAGGGCAGGAGCCGCAACCAAGAGGGGTATTACCGTAAGTGGTGTGCAGCGTTTGCGGATCACTGCGGCATGACACCTGATGAGATGCATGAGGAGATGCTCTGCATGACCTTCGGCAGCGTTGAGGTTGAGACCAAGTTCGGTATGCGCCGTAGGCCAGTGACTCGCAGCGGAGAGACCAACACAGCAACATACTCACGGTTAATAGATAACCTGATCAACACCGCTGCTGATATGGACTTTAGGGTGCCACCGTCATGAGGCCTACATACGAGACAGACCAAGACGTTGAGTACGAGAAGCATGTTGCAGATGTGTTTGCAGAAAAGCACGGCATGACTTGGGTCAGGAACCCTGTGAAGTATCCAATAGATATTAGCTTCATGCAGGGTAACAGCATCTCCTTGTTTGCTGAGATTAAATGTCGCAAGGTTGACAAGGACACCTACCCTACATACATGATATCTGTATCGAAGGTCATGGCTGCTAGGGCATTAACAGACGCAACGGGTGTAGAGTGCCTATTGATTGTGAAATGGAAAGACAATGCCGGTTGGATAAACCTGAGCAAAGACCCCGACAGTGTAGGGTTTGGTGGTCGGGTAGATCGTAACGACAGTCAGGATATGGAGCCTGTTGTCTATTACAACATCATCCGGTTTAAGGATTTTTGAACTGTGAGAGAGACAAGGCAGGCGAGTGACAGCGTCAGTCTTCTCCATTAAGGAAGCATGTGTCCTTAACCAGTGAAATAGGCGTGGTGAAGCGTAGCTCACAGGCTCATGACTATAGGGCAGTCAACTACCAACTGCGTCAACTGTCACGCTAGAATTAGGATTGACCAAAGGGATCATCACACCCTTCCAACACCGCCCCGTCCGGTGGGTCAGACGGCGGGACTGTTTAGACCAAGGTGCGGGTGTTTATCCTTTGCCCCCGCGCTCTCCTTATCACGTTCCCGTCCGTGAGGTCGAAGGCGGGGCTTTCAGGATGACTGCATGGATGATGAGACTAAGACCGGAATACTATTGGGTGTTGGCATTGCCGCCGCTGTATGGGTTCTGGCTTACATCTTGTCGATACTTTAATAATTACTGGTGAATGATTAATGCCCAAGTTCCACATAGTGACGCACGAAATACTGTGTAAGTACGCAGAGATAGAGGCCGACACCAGAGAAGAGGCCGAGAAGATAGCGGCAGATAACGGCGGCACATGGCTCAGAGTTCCCACAATACTAGAGAGACGGGTAGTCAGGACTCATGACCACAATGAGCCGCACGAAACGGCACAACAACTAGAGGAGATGTCGGGTGGCTAAAGAGACTGTTGAACAGTTCTTAGCAAGGGGTGGGCGTGTTAAGTCGATACCCTACGGACAAACCAGAACAATATCTGGCAACGTAGACAACCAAATAGGCGCTAAGTCTGAGTTCTACAACCACACAAACAAAGGTCTTTACGGATCAAAAGTCGGCAGAAGAAGACGATGAGCGACGAAGAAACAAAGGAAAGTGTTGAAGAGTTTCTGGCAAGTGGCGGCGAGATCGAACAAGTGCCGTTTGGTAAAAGAAAGTACAAAGAAGACTGGGAACCTTGGGAAAAACCAGACAGAGGTTTGTCTTTCAAGGTGTTGCAAAATATCCGTAAAAACCGCCGCAAAGCAAGAGGACTCTCCTAGAGAAGGTTGGATATCCTGTTAGCTATAGTCTCTGTTGCCGTGGGTAGTTCTATGTATCTTTCTAGCTGCGGGACGATGCTCAGGTAGTACTGCTCTTGAGTATTGATAAACCTCATCTGCTCCTGCTTCTGATCTGCCGTCAGGTCAGACTTCAATAAGGTTCTACGCTGCTTCCTGAGATCTGCAAGCGCACTGGCTGTAGGCTGTAGCTGCTTCCTCAGACCTATGAACTGCTTTTTATTTACCAAGAAACTCTCAAGCTCATCAAACCTACCTTGGTCTTGCAGCAGCTTGGCTGCATTCTCGGTACGCTTGATGTAGTCCCACATCTCGTAGAAGTCTTCTTTGTTACCGCCACCAAACTCACTAGCAAAGAACCTTCGTATGACCGGATACTGAGAGACATCGGTTCCAGCAAGCACCGCTCTGTTGTCTCCTTGCAGGGTGGTGCCTCTCAAGCCATAGTCAACGGCACCCAAGAAATAAGATCCAATTGTGCCGCCGTAGCCTTTCATCAAATGATCTAGTTTGATCGGGCTTATGCCCAAGACCTTTGCCATGTTCTTGGCAACCTCTGTTGTAGAGGCAAGCTCTTGAAGCTCTGGCGGCAATGATGAATCTATAAATACGGGAGTTACAGGTCTACCCGTGTAGAGGTCGTAGTTCATGTACGCCTCCATGATCGGGGTTATTGCCTGCGGGGGTTGAACGCCAAGCGTACCAAACACTGCTCGGCCTATTGATTGCTGCGCCTCTCTGGCAGTTGTGCCTTCGTTGTAAGAATCAATGATCCGCTCAGGCAGCGTCTTGAAGATAAGGCCAACCTCAAACGGGATTGGTATTCTGACTGGCACACCAGACGGCGTGGGTATTAGCCAATAGTTGTCTTTTACTTCTTCGGTCTGCTCTTTGTACTGCTCATCATCACTAACCATTGTGTAGTAAATGGCTGTACTAGCAGCTATCAAAGATCCTCTGGCGATAAAGCTCATGGCTGCCTGAGAGCGTGAAAGGTCTCTATTGGCAGAGCTTTTACCTGTACCGGCCCGTGCAAGGACATCTAAGCCTTGTATCCTAGCGTTCAAGAAAGGAATCGTTGCTGTAACCAATCGCATAACAGGACTGCTGCCACGGCGACCAAAGTTCAACACCTCCATCGCTTGATAGCTGGCCTCTGCTTCATTACCTGTACGAGCTAATACATCGTTGTAAACAGCGTTTCTAGTAGCAGCGTCTGAACGGGTTGTCGCCTGACCAAGAAAATCCCAACCGCCGATAAAGAGTTTACTAAGAAGCCCTCTTTGATCTACGTTCTTGTTGCGAGTTTGAAGTATCTTTCCTGCGTACTCGCCAATGTTTTCTGGGTCATTCTTGTAGTCATAACCGCCTACAACACCTGTCCTTTCAAGCTTCTCCATGCCTTCAGCGTAACCAAAGACAGTGTCAACTATTGGCACAAAGCTAGATCCAGAGGTAACAAACGCAGACAACGAATCACGCAGCATGTTTGCAATAACAAACCCCGGCTCCCGTGTAACCATCTCTCGTAAAAAACGGGATGGGAAACCCAGTATCTTAGAAACTTCACGCTCTACCCCACCGGCAGGCTCAACAGTCAACGACTCATATATTAACGGGTCATCAATAATGAACTTACGTCTATTGCCGTTGACCTTGAAGGTGACAACAGCCTCGCCTGTAGTGTTCTGTCCGGGCTTGACCTCTCTTGCTAAACCAATGTTTCTCATGTCCCTGACAATGCGTTGCTGGGCAACATTCTTCATGCCCATGCTAATCGCTGCGTTCAGGTTCATGGATATTGCTTCCAAGAGCGGCACGTTAACTTCTTTTTCGCTGCCTTTGATTGCCTTTAGGTCTGCGCTTGCAGTCAGGCCGCCAAAGATGTTCGGCGCGTTTGGGGTGTCGGCACCTTCTACTTGACGATAGAAAGGCACATAGTCTGACTGGTCTTGCCACATCTCTGCGGTCTCTGCATCAACAACACCCGTATCTTTGAGAAACTGAACGGTGTAGCCGTTGTAGTCCTGCCAAGCGTCATACCAGTCCTTGACTATTGAGTTGCCATTCTCATCCAAGAAAGACTCTGCGGTTGCAATGTTAGCTGCATGATCTGCCGGGGTTCCCGGTACGGCTATGCCTTTTGCTCGCAAACGCTCGGATCTCTTAGCTATTGAGTATGCCTGAGCCATTTGCTCAAGAGACCCATGCTCCTTGGTGTACAGCATAGACATCAGGTCTATAAGGCCACCAATCTTTCTGGTCTCACCACGGCTATTGATGTGGTTGAAATCCGCTATCTTAGTCATACCACCCGTGTACACAGGGACACCGTACTGAAGAGCGGCTGCGGTTATCGCGTTAGCCCTGTCAGCGTTCAAAGCGGCAGCCAAGGACGATGAGTCAGCAAGCAAGTTGCCAAGCATGCCTTGGTAGTTTTCTAGCTGGGCATACCTATTGACTGCTGCCTGTTTAGCCTTGGTCAACCACTTGGCTATCGGCCCTTGGTCTAAGACGTTGAGGTAGGTCTGTCCGGGGGTGTTTGTGGGTAGGTCTGCAACAACATTATCTATTGCAGCTTGAGCAGCAGGATTGACCTGTGGTGAGTTAGACCTAGAGAAAGCAGGCATTTCACTATCTGAAAGCTCTTGGCCTTTGTCTGGGTCGGCTGCTACAGCTTGTGCATATGGATCTGCGCCGGGATTAAATCGTGGCACCGTGCCTGCGGGACGATTCTCTGCTATTTGTAGATTGTCGGCTACAACACGGTCAACTTCACTCTGACCTATTACTTCTTTGCGCTTGTATTTATCAAGCAGGTTGAATGGAAGCCCTACGTCTTCAGTCGGTATCGGTCTGGCAGCATCGCCTCTTCCTCTGCGCCTAGAGGCTGAGTCGGGTCTCGGTCTGGGTACGCCGCCATCAGATAGTTTTCTCTCGTAAGTGGCTGCTTGGTCGCCTTCAGGTATCCCTCCGTCAGATCGTTCCCAGTCGGGCGGCTTGATTTGTCCTGCATGTTCATAGATGGCCTCTCTAGCCTGATCCAGCGTTATCTGCTTTTTATTATACTGCTTCCATATACTGTCTACAACTTCCACATTACTGTTTTGAGACTTGTACTCTGGTCGGAAGAGGCCTCTGACCGCTTCCCATGTAATGGACTGCATCTCTCTAGGTAAAACACCGCGCTCGTTAGCAGCACGGCGGTAGGCTTCCTCGTAGATTGAGTACACGCCGTTTAGGCCCGTAATGCTTGACGATGAACCCTTCGTTCCAAAATTGTGAGAAACCTCAAATGCACTGCCGCCAAGAGGTTTAAGAAGCCCTGCCGCAACGGCATGGGTGTCTATGGTTACATAGCCAAGATCCGAGTCTGGATCGAATATGTTGTTGTAAAAGTTTCTGACTTTGTTTGCCGAACCAAGCGATGCAGATATAGCGTCAATGTCAGTTTCTCTTAGGGCTTTGATTGACTTGGCTATCTCAGTTAGAGATCCCCAAGCCACCTTAGAGTTGCTACCGTCAGAATTCTTTGCGTAGTCGAGAAGTCTGCCGTCAGGGGATACAATCCTGTAGCTAGGGTCGTTATAGGTCTGGTCAAAAGTCCTGATCCACATAGCGCCTAGCTGCTCACCTTGCCCCGGCTCATTGAATTTATCCAGTACTTGATCAAGGGAGCTAGAGCCTATCAGAGTAAGCATCTCACGATTTCTGGCTTGACCCTTGGCGCTTATACCATCATGAAAGAATATTTCTTCGGCGCGAGCTTTCATCTCAGGAGTAAAAGGCTGCCCTGCGTGATCAAAGAACGTATCAATAGTTCTCTCTGCGAGCGAGGCGTTTTGATACCAGTCCTTTTGCGGAGACAGGTTGGCTGCAACAGCAGCAGCTTGTTGCATGGTTAAGTTGTGACGTTCTGCAAATCTACGGACTAAAGCGTTTGCGCCTTTGTACCAAACCTTCGAGTTATTACGGGTATCAGCCGGAACCCTGTCATATATATTGAGCAGATTATTCTTAACAAGCTCAACAAACGCCTCTGCTTTTTGTTTATCTGATCTTAGGTCTTTTGATTTCTGTAGTATCGGATAGAGGTTAGCGTCTTTGATAAGCTCCATGTTCTTGCCAAAGACCTTGCCGTCAGCAAGAAAGGTTTCGTAGTCATTGACTAGTAAGTCTTCAAGAGGGTCTTCTTTTGATCTGGCGGCTGTGGGGTATCGGGTACTTACATTACCCTCTATACCGCCCTGTTCAGCGGCTCGCCTAGAGAACATAGGTGATTCTTCAAAGCCGTCCCTGCCTTCACGGGATGTCCACTCAGGCATCAAGCCCATCTTCTGGTCAGCAAAGACGGTGTCTAGTACACCAGCGCCTTGGTTTTGCTCGCCATATGGGCCGTAGTTCAGCCAGCTATTCTGCCCCCTAGTCTCAGACGTAAGTGCCTGTAACGCTGGGCCAGTGAATAGTTTGGCGTGTGCCTGCCATGCATTTTCCTCACCGCGAGCGCGGAATCCAGCACCTTCTATGCCGTGACCAAATGCGTCATGTACAGCCCTGAATAAGTCGTTGTTGGTGACTATTTGCTTTCGACCTAGCTGATCTTTCCATCGCAACCCTGTGTCACGCAACATAACCCTGTTTGGATCGCCTATATCGTTATAGAAGTCATCTAAGGTGCCGTAGCCGTCATAAGTGCCATAGACGGACATGCGTTTGTTGCCGCGCAAGTCCCGCATTGCGTTGTACGGGTTGCCGTCATAAGGGTCTGTGTCTGAATCATAGAAATCAAACTCAAAACCTTCGTCAATCAAGGCATCGTATTGGTTGCGTGTTTGCCTAGCCAGATCCTCATAAGCATCCCTAACATTAGGATCAGTGGGATCATCAGCCATCTCCTCATAAGCCTGCGCTATCCGAGTGGCTCTCTCTGGGTCTACCCTTACATATTCCGATTGTCTGGCAAGCGGGATGCCATAGGTCTCTGCATATCGCTCTGCTGCGGCATTGACTGCTGGGTCTGGCCCCGTTGCCCCTGCCCTGATCGGCGCTCCTTCGAGCGGCGTTCTGCTTGCACCCTGATCTTCTGTCGGCGCAACGCCTCGTGCCTGATCGCGTCCTCTTCCGTCTCTTCCGCGTTGGGATCGTACATTGTCGCCTCCAAGGCTTGATATGTTTCTGGAGAAAGCTGGAGACTCACCAAAGTCTCGCTCTACTGGATCTACATAGCCTTCGCGCCTTGGAAGGTCAGATACGCCAGCAGCCTCTGATATGGCTCTAGATTCTTTGTCTGTAAGGATCTTTGTGACTTTGATACCGCCACTAATCATCCAATTTTCAAACATATTGGGATTAGTCTTGTAACGGTAGTAGCCGTTTTCCGGCATTTGATCCGTTATGTCAGCCGTGGTTACGTCTAGCTCGCCATTAGCTTTAGTTCTGGCGTTGGCGTTAGCTATCGTTTGCCAGTCAAAGTCGGCGGGTACTTCTATTTCTGCCCATACCTGATCGTCTTTTCTAAAGTCTGGCCTAGAAAGCTTCTTGCTGGTCTTGCCGCCTATGTGCGGAGCCATAGGTAAATCGCCGGAATGAAATCCCGGTCTAAACGCCACGCCTTGTATCGCTTTAACATCCGGGTTTTTAATAACACCAAGGTCAGCCAATCTTTGGGCCTCTTCCGGGCTTACATTGACCCTGCCGCCAGTTGTTGCTTTTACATAGGGCTTTCCATTTGCCCCCATGAAAAACCCTTTGGCTCCTTCCGTTCTTGGGTCTGTTGCCTTTATCCACTCTCCAGTAGGAATTGGCGTAGCACCTTCAACAAACAGCGGGTAAATCTGCCCGTCTTTGTAGTTAAAAAGCTTGTATGCCTTTACTACATTTACTGGCTCTTTCATCGGCTTAGGACGGCGAGAAAAGTTGACCTCTTCTGCCGCCTTAACATCTTGAGCGTTATCAGCTATCTCGGATTCTTCAAAGTCAGCAATGGTTTGACCTGCCTGCGCGGCACGTTCTGCCTCTTCGCCGGTAGTGATGACTGTGCCGGGGGGCGGTTTGGCTAGGGTTCTAGATACGACCTTCTCTGTTTGGGCAAAGGTTCTTATCTCGCCTCTCTGCCTGCCACCTATGGTGCCTGAGCCTATGCCGCCGATAACCTCGCTGAAGGTATTGAATTGCTCGCCTCTAAGGGCTGAGACCATGTTCCTAAAGAACCTAGCTATGCGCTCTACAAGGGATCTTGGCTTGCCCTGTAAGAGTTTACTGTCTTCTCTTGCTCGCCTGACTAACTCAGCAACAGATTCTTCTGCCTGATCTACTGGGCTTAAGTCATCGTAGTTGTTTTGTGCCCATTTGAGGAATGTCTGTGGCTTGCCATCTCTGTCTTTGGTGGGGTGTATCTTCTTGCTTGCTGCCCTTGAGAGAAGATTCCATTCTTTGTTGGTGAACAGATCCAGCTTACGCATGGCATGGATCATTTCGTGATCTAGAAGAGCCAGTAATTCTGCTTCTACCTGAGCATCTGTCAGGGTCTTACCCTGCATAGCTTTGTCTATTGACAAGAAAATAGTATTTATTCTTGGGTCGTAGTAAGCCTCTGCTCTGTCCTCTGGGTCTGCCTGATCAGACCGAACAAGCTGGGTCTTGGCTTCTCTAGCTAAAGCGGCCTCACCACCAATGACATCTGCATCTATATCGCCGCCCTGTCTAGGCCTTATGCCGTAAACAAGGTTGCCATCAGGATCTTTAACTGCCGTCCTAAGCGCATAATCTAGGCTTAGGCCAACGTCCTTCAAACCAAACCCTGTCATAACCTTCTTGATTGCAGAGCGTAATCGGTCAACGTCTACTGATGGCGCAGGCAGAGCGAGTGTTTCTTGTTGCTGCTCCACCACAGACTCAACTGGAGCAACCGGCTCCACACCCTGTTTGGCAATGTCCTTACGCAACTCCTGCATAGACTCAGCGCCACTTTTGGTCGCTATGTTTATACCTGTGGCGTTAGCTAAGACTATTTCGCCTGCATCTGGGCTTTCTTGCAGGGCTTGGACAGCAGCACGGAACTGCGCCCCTGTGTACTTGGGCAGCTTGAATGTGGGCAGCTTGGTGGGCTTGTCAAATCGTGGCAGTGATCTAAGACGTTGATATAGCAGCCTAGCCTCAGCAACAGACAGGTCGTTTACCGACTTGATCGTCTTCTTGCCAAGAATTCTAGACGCAAGGTACTTGACCTCTGGAGATCCCACTTTGGAGGTTATGTTCTTTGCTTCTAACAGCGACTGCATCTCTTGGAAGTTGCCATCGACGTTACGCATAACGCCTTTTTCGACGGCAGCCTTGCCAGTGGCGTTGTTTAGTTGGTTGGCATAAACCCTAGCATCAGCCTCGGTCTTGAACTTAACCAGCTTAGGCGGCTTCTTCTTGGGGTTTGCTTTGATTTCAGCGTCTTTCTCTAGGACGGTCAGAGGTCTGCCCTGAAGCACCTCGCCTGCGCTGCTCCTGATAATAGGGTTGCCAGCTTTACTGAGATCAGCCTTGTACGTTTCTGTCTCTGGAAGACCATTTACCCGTGTATCGGTAAGGTTATATAGCTGGTCTTCTTTCAGTACGCTTCTGACTTCTTCAATGGTGAAGTTGTTTGTTACTGGCAGACCCTTACGCAGACGCTTCGCATTGATGCGCTGAGAGGCGGTCATCTTGGACGGCCCTACACGGTTTTCTACCAGTGTTTTGACATCAGCAACCTCATCAAAGCCACGGTCTTGTGTGGTCTCTGCCGCGCTATCTACGGCAACAGATGTATAGGTGTTGGAGTCGGGGTGGTTTACAGCGAAGTTGTAGGACTGAAGTGTAGAAGCTTGATCTGTGTCATACGCTTCTGGGGATGTAGAGATAACTGCATCACCGGCAGAAAAGACGTTGTCGTTGATGATTTCGTCATTAAGAAACCCAGCAAGAGCGAAGGCATCTTCTGAGTTGTTGAGTGGTATGCCGAACTGCTGACCAGAACTGTCTTGTACAGTAAAGACGGGAGCGCCAGTCTCATCTAGCTGCGTGGTGTCTCCTAAAGCACCGCCAAACTCTTGCGGCAGGTTGACCGTGAATGAGTTGTCTGCTGACGGGAAACTGTCGCCCATTGTCTGGCGTATCTGTTGAGCATAGGCAAGCATTGGCTGCTTTGGGTATCGCCTTTGAATGCCTGCGGTAGGCTCTGCGACAGTGGTGATCTGCAAGCCTGTCTGCTGAGGCACACCATTCACGGAGGTAATCACCTCGCCGCCACCGGGAACCTCAACAAAGGTTGTGACCTGCTCTGTAGGCTTGCCTTTGTTTCTTATTCTGGTCTTTTCTTCTGCTTGGAAGGTCTGGCCTGATGCATCAGATATGTTAACTATTCTTGCAGGAGTCTTTAACTTGGTTGTGAGCGCCCTGCCTGTGGGTGGAGCTATCTGAGCGGGATCTATCTCTGCTCCAGCAGCCTGCCTACGGGCCTCAGCGGCAGCCTTTACGTCTAGATTAGACTGAGCGTCTATACGAGCTTGTTCTGCAAGGTCTTTGGGTAGGTTTGCCTGCCTTTGGTTCTGGGCATCTTCTAGGTCTTCTCTTTTCTTTCTCTCTGCTTCTTCTGAGGACTTGAAGGCATCTTTGTTGCGCCTTCCAGCTACAGCGTTCAAGACTAAGTCAGCACCTGCACCGACAGCACCGCCAACGGTGAAGTCATCCATCAGGTTGCCACCGCCAACCTCCAGAGCCTCGTTGTATACGCCCTTCTCAACAGCGTCTTGCAACAGACTTGCGGTTACTTCCTGAACGCCCTCAACCGTACCTGACATCAGGGCTGACCTAAGACGTTGACTGATGCCAGAAGGTAGCTGATCACCCGCTTCTAGGCCTCTAAGCCTGCGCAAAAGCCTTACAGGCGTAGCAAGCTCTGACAGGCCCACCATAGTGCCGCCGACAATAGCAGCGTCTTCCTGCCCCTCAGAGACATCAAGACCTGCGTCACGGGCAGCTTGTATTCTTTGTGCTTGATCACCAGCGCCTGTGCCTGCCGCTAGTATGCCAGCGGCTCCTAGCTCACCAGCCTGAACCGCTCTGCTTGCCTGTATGCCCTTGCCAGCCAGACCAGCAAGCCGCACCGCTGCGGTGGGGGTGAAGAACGATGCAAACGAGCCAACACCTTCGCCAAACTTGGTAAGCCATTGATCTCTATAGGCTGCATCAGCCCCCATAGACTCTTCTATTGCAGCACGGCCTTCTCTTGCAGCGCGAACCAAGTCATTCTCTTCGCCGCTATCTATTAAGTCCTCAAGGCCTACTGCGTTAGTGCCTGCATCCGCAAGCTCTGCAAGACCTTCGCCAGCAGACAAGAACGCATTGGCAAAACCGCGACCTACACCCTTGGCAGTCTCAAAGGCTTGACCAGAGGCGGTTCTCTCTCTCTCGTAATAAGCCTGAAAAAGCTCCTCAGCATCTTGAGGCGTTGGAGGAGAATCGCCGGTTACACTAATAGTTTCGCCGGTAACGGTGTCTGTCAGAGTGTAATCTGGCATTACTAGTTGATCACATAGCGAGAAGTTGCTGGACTTGCTGTAGCCGCCTCTACCGCGCTGGCAGTAGGATCTTCGACAACAGCAAGAGCGGAAGTCATGTCAATGCCTTGTTGTTCAGCCAGTTTAATTACAAGTTGTCTCTTTCGGGCTGCGTATTCTGGACTACCAACAAAAAGAGGCTTGCCATCTGGCCCCTGAGCGCCTTTCAGTAATTCTTCAGCACTTTCGATAATTCTCTTTTGCTCAAGGCTCATGCTTGTTCTGCTAGAGCTGTCTGAAAGAGAATCGTAGTACCTAGCCCGTAAAGCCCTGTCACGGGCCTTTTCACGCACATCCTGTGCGGCAACGCCTGCCTTAGACAGACCCTCTGCTAGGTCACCCTTAGCAATGCCAGCGCCAAGCTGTATCAGAGCAGCACCAAGGGCTTCTTTCTTGGCAAGCTCTTCCTTGCTCATAAGGCCAGCCTCACGGGCAGCCCTAGCCTCTTGTATGTAACGATCTGCTACTTGCTGTGATGTCTCTTCGCTAGAATCAGGTGTCGCCACTGCTGCTGCTTCAGTTGTTGGTTCAGCCTGTTCCGCTGCGTCTGTATCAACCACTGTTGCATCGCTTCCCCCTTTCTTTTCAGGCTGATTGAACTGGCTTAGTCTGGTATTAAGCTCTGATAGCTGTGACTCACGCCTACGAACCTCTTTCTTTACGGCTGGGTCTGTTGTGTCATGAGTGGCAATGTACTCTTGCAACTCAGCCTGCTTGGTCTGAATCGCTTCTATAGCTCTCATATTAATCTGAGCTTCTTTACTGATGCGCTCTTCTGCAAACGTACCCTCTGGCCTTTGAGTTCTGTCTTTCTCTTCTCGTCTGGCTAGAGCCATTCCACCAAATGGACTACCGCCGTATATCAAAGCTTTTTGCGCGTCAGACATAGGCTCGTCATCCTCAGCCACTTCCCCGCTTGTTCGCTCCTCTTCAAGTCTTTGCTGCTCCAGTATTCGTTTCATGTCAGCGCCAACGCCGCCCATTCCGGTTCCGGGGCGACCAGACGGGGCTTGCCTTTCTAGCACTTGCTTCATGTCAGCGCCAACGCCACCCATACCTACACCGGATCGACCAGACAACGCCTGCTGGACTTCAGTCTCACCCTTGGCAGCGTCCTCTATGATCGCAGAAACAGGGTTGTTATCTGTAGTAATCAGGCCTTTCGGGTCTACCTTAGTGTTTTCTGCCATGCGAATGACATCGCCTGCTTCAGCTTGCTTTCTCGTAGGCTGTCGAGCCACAAGCGGCAATGCGTTCTCTAGCTCTGGAAGCGTTGATACACGGCTTTGCCTAATAATCTCGCCAACCTCTGGTGTCTCTCTTCCACCAAAGATGCCGGTCATTAGTTCTGTGGTTGTTTGCGGGGGTACTGGCAAGAACTCAGTGGTTGTCTTAGTTGCTCTTTCTCTAGGAGCGTCCATGTCCGGGCCTACTGGCATCGGCATCTGTATGTTTGGTGTTGGAGTCGGGAACTGTGTTGCTCCAGTTTCACCCTGACGTAAGTTTGCCTGCTCAATCATGCCTGTGATCTGACCGGGACTGTACTCAGACCTAGACTCCATCATAGCCATTGGTGACAAGATTCTTGCTCTCATCTCAGGGTCTGAAAGGTCAACCTCTGCGTCAGGGTCTATGCCAAGCTGACCAGATATATAGTTGACGTAACTACTTGTATCGTTTTCTGAGGGAGGAGCAAACCTGTTTATCAAGCCACGGACAGTATTGATTCCGCGCTTTGTGCCGTAGGTGGTGAGTACTTTGTCGGCAGCACGAACCCCGTACATTGGGTCTTCAAAGCTTATAAAACCTGAATCTTCACCTGACTCCCCAAGAAATCCTTGGTCATACTGCCTGATGTTGAACGGGTTATTTATTCTTTGACCAATAATAGATGACTGTGCAGGAGTTTGATCAATCGGGAATGTAGCCATCCTGCCTTCAGCCATGCGGATAACGCCGCCTGTCGCCATGCCTTGTGGTGCCATAGGCTGCTGCATAGGCTGCTGCATAGGCGCTTGAGGAATCGGCTGACCCATAGGGGGTTGTGGCATAGGGCCGCCCTGCGGCATACCTTGCTGGGGCATCATTGATGCTATGCCCTGCGGCTGAGGGTTAACTATTTGCTGGGCAACTGTCCCTTGAGGTTGCTGCTGCTGCCTAGCTTCAAACCGCTTACGCATGTCGCCACGGCGCTGTATCTCGCTGATGACAAGGAACTGAGGCACCTGTGGATTAGGTGCTTTAGCCAACTGCTGTAGCGCCTGATCAGGCAGCCCTTTTACGTCATCCTCTAGCTGGATTAGGTTCTGCATCGATTATCCTCTACCGCCCAAGGCGTTATAAAGACCTACACCACCAATGCCTGCGCCAAGAAGCTGCTGACCAGTGGAAGGTTGAACACCATAGCTCGCCATAGTGCTACCGGGGGTAACAGGCAGACCTTGAAGCATGTTGCTGAAGAATCCGATCTGCTCTCTTGGGAACGCTTGCTGACGCAAGAAGTCTTGATAGCCCATGTCCAGACTACGCTGACCCATGCCTCGCTGTATCTCACCAGCAGCCTGCAAGTTTTGTAGCCTGTCAAAGGCCATTGCCTGCTCCTGTCCACCGAGCGAGCTAAGTAGTCGCGCTGCGTCAAGTGCTTGACCTCTGCCAGCTTGATCAGCCTGTAGCCCTGCAAGTCCAAGCTGCGCTCTGTCTTGCGCTGAACGGACGTTAAACTCTCTAGCAGCCATTGCCGCTTGGTTTTGGGCCTGATCCATACGTTCTTGAGTTTCTTGTGCAGACAGACCCATGCGAGCAGCTTCTTGTTTTGCTTGCTCACGGGCTTGGAATACCGCTCTGGCTTCCTGCTGTTGAGCCAAAGCCATCTGCTGGTTTTGTCCAAACGCATCAGAACGGAAACGCTGCGCTGCTTGATTGGCAGCCTCTTGCTGCTGTTGCGCTGACAAACCAAGTTGAGCAGCTTGCTGCCGAGCCTTTTCTCCAGCTTCAAATGACCTTTGAGAGAACTGCTCTTGTGCCTGACGGGCTGCGTCAGCCTGCTGTTGAGCAGACAAACCAAACTTGGCTGCCTGTTGTCTTGCTTGCTCTGAGGTGCCAAACGCAGCCTGTCTAAGCTGCTCCGCTTGCTGCTGCGCCTGCTGTGCTTGAGTACCAGTCTGCAAGCCAAGTTGAGCCTGCTGTAATCTTGCGGCCCTGTCGGCTTCAAAAGCTTTTTGAGCTTGATCAAATGCTGCCTGACCGCCTCTACGTTGAATGTCCTCAAGCTGTTGGCCCAGATTGCGTTCTCTCTCGGATTGCATGATCGCTTCACGATAGCCGCCGAGACCGCCAGCCTGTGCTGCTTGTTGAGAGATGTTTGCTGCTTGGGTGTCAGAGGCTCTTGTTGCCTCTCTCTTCTCTATGTCAGTCACAAGCTGCTGATAAGGATTCATATAATCCTGAACAGTTGCTGCATCAGCTATCGTTCCAGCCTCAAATCCGGGGCCAAAATCTGCCTGACCCGTATATTGAGATTGTATTTGACTAGCCGTGTAGTTGGGGTCAAACGTGCCAGCGGTATATCCAGCGTCTCTAGAACTAGCTGCATAGTCGGAAGCTATGGTGCCGGGGGCGTATGTAGGGTCAAGGGTTCCTGCTGTAAAGCCTTGAGTCAGGCTTGCGTCTGTAGGTGCTGTGTAGCCAGAAGCTATAGTGCCAGCTTGATAGTTTGAAAACTGCTGCTGAGGATTGAATCCAGAAGCAATGTTCATCCCCATGTTGGTTGGCTGATAGCCTATCTGTGTGGCTATGTCGCTTGCTGATCTAATCTGCTGAGGAGCGCCAGCGCCAGCCATCTCTGCCATGCCCTGCATTGCAGTGGTTTCAAAAGGATTAAAGTCCTGTATCCGCTGACCCTGATAAGTCTCGTATGGTCGAGTGCTTTCGTATACTGTTCGACCAAGCATCTCCTCATAGAAAGGCTTTGCATACTCAGGGAGGTTTGTCTGTGTTACTACGCTCTCAGTTTGTTGAGGGCCGCCGCCACCACCACCTTTACTCATCTCTTAAACTCCTCTCGTAAACGACATATGATCGCTCAAATCCGTCTTGCTGAAGCCATTTCCAGAATCCCATCCTAGCAGTAGCTTCTATGCCGTCACAGTTATTATCTATTGCCCAGTCAGTAAATCGCTCAAGCATGTCCCAAACCCAATCGTTGAATTTGTCGCCGCCCAAAAACTGTATCGTAAGCATCCTTTTTGCTGGATAAGACACCAGTTCTGTCGTGCCTACCCCGTCTATCTTGTGATCTTCGTCAAACGCCAGCCATAGGTGCTGATGGCCTAGTTTTATAGATTGGAGAAGCGACTCCTCATTCCACCTGCCTTTTGATCTTGCTACCGCTTTGAGTAACTGCCCTCTAACTTCAGGCCACAATGTCTCTGTATAATTAGGAGGAACCATTGTGATTGTGTGAGTAACTTCTCTTGGCGCTGTCTTGCTACGCACTTTTGGCTCACGGGATATATCCCTAACCCTTGTTTCGTCAAAGCTTAACAATTGGCTCATGCGGGTATTAGGCCTCCATCTCTAGCTACCAGTGGATCTGGTTGCTCTGTTGTGCCGGTTTTCTGCATCCTTATCTCATCAAGCATCGCGTCAAAACGCTTTGCACCAGCGCCTGTGTCGCCGTCGCCTGCCGCTGAGACTACGTCTGCTGGGATAATAAACTCACCGGGAGACACTGCTACAGGCTGCTGACCGCCGATAGTGCCGGGAATCATGTCATCCATGCCACGGCCTTCACCTTGAATTAGACCTTCTGTCTGAGCGTCTGGCTGAACACTCTGAAGTACTTGCTCTCTAAGCATCTGGAAAGCTTCTGTTCCATACTCATCCAAGAACCGATCAATAACAACAGAGGCCTCTTCTTCTGAAAGCTGACCCATAACAGCCATCATGGTCTGCTCTATGAGAGGGTCTGCGCTTGGCACCGTGCCGCCTTCTTGCATGCCCATATAAGCGTTGGTGTAATCAAAAGACAGGTTCTGCATGTTTGGAGCAAACCTCATAAAGTCTTCTTCTTTGTTGCCGGTCAGACCTAAATCCGCAAATTCTTTTTTAGCTGCCTGATACTTTTTACTTGCTGCGCCCATTCCTCTAGGGTTGCTTGTCGCAAGAGATACTAGTGCGTCATAGTCTTTTTCAGACATAAACGGAGCAATACCTTGGCCTGTAAGCATGTCTGCGAGATTAGCGGCTGAAGTTGTAGTCGTATCGGTAGTGGTGCCTGTATCGGTGTCAGGCTTGGGATCATCTATCTCAGGGATACGTTCTCTGAAATACTCAATCTCAGGCCCGAATCCGGGTCTGTACTCAATCTCTTCTAGCTCTGCTGCGGTCTTAGCCACTGGGCCTCTTAGCTGTGCCTGTCTGGATGCGGCAGAGCCGTAACCAAACCGAGCGCCTCCACCCATACCTTGATTAAAGCCGCCCATTGGGCCGCCCTCCTCCATGCGTATTGGCGCTCTGCCGAGGTTTTGAAGGTCGTTTACCTGACGCTGATACTCTTGAGGGTTCAGGGAGACGATGCCGCCAGCCCGTGCGTAGTTTGTGGGATCATATGCAGCGTACTGTCTGCCCATGCCGGAAGTATCGATGCCAAAGTCTGTACCAGCTAAATCCAGCGATGTGCCTAGCAGATCATAGGCACGATCCTCTTCTGCCTGCCGGTCAGCTTCAGTCTGCCGAGCCATCTGCTCGTAGCCCTCTTCCATTTCTATTTGGCCTTGAAGACCTGAGCCGATAGCAAGAGGCAACGCAGATCCGGGCTTCATTAATCCCTTGCCTGCGGCTGCTAAAGCGTCTCCACTAGAGAAGGGTTGAGCAACTCTTTCTGCAAACGTAGTTGCATTAGCGGCAGAGGGGTCTAGGTTGAGACCAGCAAAGTTTTCTCCAGTACCCTGAATAAGTCCAGTTCTTTGAGTAAACAAATCTCTAGATAGCTCATCTACAGCGCCGGTCGCAACATCTGCTGTTGATTGAAGAGCAGAAGATGCCGCTCCTTCCTTCGCTGTCTGTAAAGCTAAAGCTTGGGTTGCATCTGTCGCGGCTGTTGTGGCATCGCCAAGTGTAGCAAGAGTTTCTGTTGCCCCGGTGGCAGCATCAGAACCTGCGCCTAAAGCAGACCCAAGACCATAACCCATAAGACCAGAAGCAATGCCTTTCTTGAGATCTCCAGTCATAGCTGTTGTAGCCAAACCAGAACCAATAGCACCTGCTAACGCGCTGTTAGCGCCGATAGCCCCCAATGCTGTGCCTAGCGTACCCGCGCCAACAGCACCGGCAGCAGCGGTAAATGCTCCGGGGGCTAATGCACTTGCCAGCATAGGTATAAGGAACGCAAACGCCTCTGGCTGTCCTGTTACAGGGTTGGTAGTGAGACCGCCCGGAACCATAGACGCTATGCCCTGAACCTCTGCTGGGTTCATGTGTACGAGCATGCTGTCGCCATATCGCCCGTACTGAGCCATTTGCTCTGCCTGTGGCTGTAATGGCGCTTGTTGCATCTGTCCTCTTACATATTCCATTAACTTGTCTCCACACCGAATAGGTTAAAGCTTACATTAGCGGCACTGGCGTAAACCTTGACCACATCCGCTTGACCAAGACACATGCCAATAACCACGGTTCTAGTGGTAGTGGCAGCAAGGGCTTCGTCAAAAAATATAAATTGTTTGTCATCTGCTGAAGCGCCAGCTACATGGACGCTTACCCTGAACGTGATGGCAGAACCACTTCTGTTGCATATAACTAGTGAGCTAACAGTTGTTTGCGTCAGGTCTGGGACTGTATACAGCGTAGTCGTTGTCGTTGCCGAAACATCGGCCTGACCCAGAACCTTAATCGCATCTGTCATGAGGCACCCATCAGCAAGAACTGAAAACGACGCATGGCAAGAGAGCCTTCTTTGTCGCCTTGAGTCTTAGCAAGAACCACATCGTTCTCAATCTGATCCATCGCAAGCTCTAGGGTGCGTCTTGTTAGCCCCTGCTCTTGCTGATCATACTCAGGTGTTGGTATGGGCAGAGGAGTTGTTCTTGTACCAGCCATTAGCGCCTCCCGTCTGAGCGTATATCAAAACGCAGATCACCAAGCCGCCAGCCGTAACCAGAGCCTGAGCTTTCGAGCCTGACAATAGGATGCCTAGCCCTAGCCCTGACATGGTTTTGGTCTGTAGACGATGTGACCGTTGCCGTTGCAAGGGTGCTGGTGCTGCCCAGAGGGAAGTCTTTGCCCTTGATCGTCATATCTATTGACGCATCAGAGGTTGTCCCGCTGAAAGCAAAGTCAGGTATGACCCGACTGATCATCATGAACCTTTGACCCTCTTCTATTTCTAGGTCGCCGCTTTCCACATAAGCGGTCATTGGGCTTCCATCATCATCAAAGCCGACTTCATGAGAGTACAGGTAGTTGTTATCTGTATCTGTAATGACTGACGTAGCTAAGGGCTTATTCCTTGTGCCAGCGCCACGCCATGCTCCGCGAACTAACGTGCCAACACTCCACAAGTTTTCTGCGTAGTTATAGCTGACATAGTTGGTTATCTCTGTGTCGCCAGAGCCTATTGGGTAATACCAGATGACCTCAGAGAATGCGTTATTTTCTGCTGCAAAGACCTTGAACGACTGATCTTCGTTAAGGTTGGAAAACACATAGTCTTTTACAGAGCATGGAAGAGGCTGCACAGAACCGTTGTAGACATAAAAGCCGCCTTTGTCCATAAAGTAGACGGAACCCCTAGCGTTGACCGCTGCGTTAGGGCTGATCATGGATATGTCAGTGCTTACGGTCTGAAACTGGAACGTGAATGGTGCGCCAACAAACCGCATGGAGTGCAGGCTGACATCCGTAAATACCAGTATCTCTTGTCTGCCCTGAACCGCGCCAATGATCTGAGACCCTGAGTTGATTCTTACACCACCAGCGGTGTTAGTAGCTGTAGGAGTCCAGTCTGCTGCGTTTTCCTGATCAGAGAACCGAATAAAAAGCGGGTCAATCTGGCTAGAGCCAATAGGATTAGACCCGAAAGCAATAACGTGCTGATCTATGTCGCTAACCATGACTTGTAAGGCAATGGTTGGCACGTTAGAGGCACCGGCTAAAGTGGATATGTTTACTCCTCTTGCGCCTGTACCTGAAGACTCGTCCCAGTAGTAAATACCGCCACCACGGGGATTGAATACCAAGTCTTCTCCAAAGTTGTCTTGGCTGAAAAGTCTTAGCTGACCTGCTGATGAGATACTACTTACGCTACCAAACGCAGTTACACCCCATCCTGCCGTGCCCCAGCCAGTGCCTGTAGCAAAAGCGTTGGTGCCAGTATTGATCTGATAGGCAGCTACCGTCGAACTGCCGCCATTGCCAGTATCGCTTGCGTTAGCGGTTACAGTTGCACCGCTGGTGTCCTTTGCCACAATGGTAAACGTATTGGTCGTAGGCACAGAAGAAATCTGATACTCCTGATTTAAAACCTCTGCGACTACATTGCCACCCAAGGACGCTGCGTCTGAGAAGGTAACGAAGTCGTTGACCACTGCGCCATGAGAATTCTCGGTGACCGTAATTGTTGAAGAGCCGTCGGTTGCTGCAAAGGTTGGGTCGCCAGCGCCAGAAGTTAGCCTTATCGGCGTAACATCGTTGAACAGATCACCAGACACCACATAGAACTTAAGATGCGTACCAAGGCCTATGTAACGTATAGACTCCAAAGAAGACCAGTCATGTATTGACCGGCAAACTCCTAAGAACGAAGTCTCAGAAAACTTTTCCCATCCACCAATCTTTTCAGGCCTACCCTGCCTAAATCGAATCTTGTCGGCATCAAACCATCCAGCATCAGCAGAGTACTCTGTGCCTTCTTTGTTAACGCCGGGAGCAAATTTTATCTTGCTGAGAGGCATATTTAACGTCTGCGCCTACGCGACCTAGTAGTCGGTGCTTTGCGTTTTTTCTTTACGGTCTCGGTGTTTGGCTTTGGAGGCACGGGCTTTCGTCTCCCTCTGCTCCTACCTACACTCTTTGCAGGCTTAGGTGTAGAAACTGGTGGAGGAGGCTGTACAGCAGCAACTCGCTGCCTGACTTGCTCCATGACCGCAGGATCAGTCATGCCGCCAATGCCGCCCATCATTCCGCCAACCCCACCCATGCTGCCTATATCAGCTATTGGGTCTGTTTTAGTTCCGCCAAGTTTACCCAAGAATCCGCTTTGACCAGAAGCCCGTCTTTGCTCTTGAGCTTGCTTGATGTTTTCTATTTGCTCCGGCGTAAGGCCGGGAATAGCTCCGCTAAATAAACCACCAGATCCCGGCCCAGCTTCTGCCAATGCAGCCTCATAACCCGGATCACCGGGAGCTATAGCATTAGAAAACATGCCGCCCATACCCCGCAACCTGTCACCTAAAGACTGATCCATTACTGGCCTTGGTGTAGGTGTAGGCCTAACAGGGGCGGGTTGGGTTGCGGGCGCGGCTGGCTGACCTGTCATTATTTGACCTATACCGCCGCCTTTTTCTCCACCCATACTTGTTGACGGACGAAACGCAGCCCCACCATACATCTGGCCTTCACCACCAAATTGATCTATGTCTGTAAAATCAAATCTGCCTGCAACAATATCATCGCGCCGTTGACGAGCAGCCTCTTGTCTAGCGGCCTCTTCAGCAGCAAGACGGTCTGCTTCAGCCGCAGCTTCTGCTTCAGCCGCAGCCTCTGCCGCTATACGATCCCTTTCTGCTTGAGCAGCAGCTTCGGCAGCAGCACGTTCAGTTGCTATGCGGCCTTGTTCTGCCTGTGCCGCAGCAGCTTGCTCCGCTGCAATTCTATCTCTTTCTGCTTGAGCGGCTGTTTCTGTCGCTGTTTGCTCTGCCGCAGCGCGTTCTTGGGCTGCTATAAGCATGTCTCGTTGACGCTGCTCTTCAGCCTGCCTGCCCTGCGTTATGGCATCAGTTGTTGCGCCAGCATCAAACGTCTGAAAAGGCTGGCCTGTGAGAGGATTAATACCCTCCATAGGGTTTGGGGCTGCCTGCTGAGGCGTTAGCAAAGCCCCGGTCTGTGGAGCACCCATAGGGTTTTGACCGCCAAGTAGAGCCGCTATGCCTGTAGGAACGCCGTAGTTAGGATTTCTCGAAAGAAGAGGTTGACCTTGCATCTGACCGTAGCCAACGGGCAGTCCGGGCGGGGTAAAAGAATTTGCTGGGGCTGTGGGAGGCGCAAAGCCTAGTTGTTGAGCATTAGGGCCAGTCTGCATGTTTTGGTCGAATAAACCCATTACTGATACTCTCCGGTTCTAATCATTTCAGTAACCCTCACAGCCCTCATGCCCACTTGTTGCGCCCACTTGCTATCCATAAACTCATCAGCAGCTATATCAAACTGCTCACGACTCATGGCGGTAAGAGCCTTTACAAACCCTCGCAATCTGGTCAGACCAAGGTTAAAACAAATGTCGATCATGGCATCTTGTCTAGCCTCGTTCATAGCGACAAACCAGAAGTAAGTCTCAGATAGCTCTCCCTTTACTCGCTCTATGTCATTTGCCAGTAAATAATTAATCTCATCATCAGATAAACCAAGGCCCGACTCTGAGATGTTTCTGCCGACACCTATAGTTTCGTAGCCAGCAGAACACAAATAAACTTTAGACTTAACGCCTTCATGACGCTTGATCATTTCAACAAGCTTACTCATTACTTCTCCCGCGCTACCTGATTGACCTTCTCGTATGAACGCATAGCGCCGAGACCAAGCATGCCCATCATAACGGGCACGAGAAGTGTGGTATCTACTTCAGGCACATCCATCCAGATGCCAAGCACATTAGCGATAATAGTGTTGTACAACAGCCCTACGGCACAGATCCAACCGATGGCAGGTCGCCACCCAGCAACAAACAAGCTCTTATGTGCCGCTTCCATCTTGTTGATTTCAAGCTGGCCTTTGAGCGCCTCATGCGAGTGTTTTTCACTCATCGTCGCTATCTCATGGGCTAAGGCGTTCTTCTGGTCTTTGTCTTCTATGAACTTATCCAGCAGTCCAGTGACCGGCCCAACTAACGATGCAACAATACTCATAATCTATTTCCTGTTTGACCATGCTTGTGCGCCAAAAAACGCAGCCAGTATACCTGCAACGGACACAAAGTAGACCGCAGCCATATCGCCCAAAATAGATGCAGCTTGATTCATCCCAAAGAACTCACTGACAACCACAAGGCTTGGGTATAGCAACATGCCCCATAGCGCAAACCAACTCATAGCACGTTGGGCATCTGCTCGTTCATGCCGCAAGCGTAGCTCCTGCAACTCTCTGCTTGTTTGCAACTCTTCATCAGTGACAATGCCATCGCCATCCGCATCGTATTCGGCGTACTCACTACCGTCTTCTAGTCTCTTTGCTGCCATATCAGTCATAGAATTGTATGTTTGGCCTGACTTTAACAGGGATACAGTAGGCTGTAATGTTTTGCTGATTGTTCAACCGCCTGCGCTCTACAGGTTTGACCACGCCTTGTTCCAGCCAGTAAGCAAATTGATTGCACCTGTGGATGTTGCGGAAGTGAAACTGGCCCGCGACTTGTTCGCCTTCGACCAGCATAACTAGCAGGAACGCCATTATCATCCGAATATCTTAATGATTAACACTATGGCCCCAACCGCTATTGCTCCACCAAGGAGGAGCGTGGTTCCTCCGACTAAAAGTTGGCTAATGAGGAGAGCACGCGCTTTTTTCTTTCGAGCTAACATCGCTAAGTGCCTCTGCCGCGCTTCTTCCTGTTCTTTTTTGGCCCTTTTGAAATCTTCTAAGAGCTTAGGATCAGCAACCAAAAGCAAGTCATTTACGCTTTGCCAATGTCTCTCATACTGCCTACGAAGCATCTGTATCTTGAGGATGTCATTTTGGCTAAGAGCCTTGAACGTAGAGTTTTTACGGTCTACTTCAAACGTGTTAAGGGCTTCTCCAAAGTCGGAGATCAGTCCCATCGCCTGCTGCACGCCCGAACCTGTCTCGTTAACCTGCTGAATTACTTGGTTAATTTGGTTCAGCAGCATCCCAGCCGCTGCGACAGATTCGATCACCATAGGACTTACCTCAAATAAATTGCGGTAAAGCTACAGCTACAACGACTGTGACGTAGACCCCCCAAATCATCATTTCGAGACGATCAAATCGTTTGCTGCCAGAAGCGAGGCGCTTTTCGATAGCCTCGTAACGTACCGCACACTCACGCTCATGCGCTTCAATTTGCGCTATGGCTTTCTCTGTAGGGGTCATTGAACCGCTACTTCTGCTTCTGACTCTTCATCTTCAGCGGGCTTAACTGCGTTGACGATAGCGTCACCGTAAGCATTCAGTACGACTTGACGCTCGTTGATCTGCATTTGCAAACGTGCGATTTCTTGCCGGATTTCAGCAACACGCGCAACGTGCATTTGAGTCTCAACGGTCAAGTCTGACACGTTATGCTCTTGGTCGTTAATGACAATCTTTTGTTCTTCGCTCATTACCAAGGCACTCCCGTTGCTTGTTGTGGCGTAATTTTTAGGTCGATGCTTGATTGCAGCCCGGTTTCGATGGCGTCTTTGTCTAGTGCTGACTGACACCAGCCAATCACGTCTGCTTCTGTTAGCTGGTCATACTGAATGTAATCCGACGCGGCAGGATCAGGCGTGAAGCTCTGCGTGCCGTAGCTGGTTGCCGTGTATGTTTCGCCGCTATTTTCTTGCGATGCGTTAACGCGCCAGTGCGCCACAATGACGCCGCCTGCTAAGTCGCCGATCAGGTCGCGTTCAAGTGTTGAAATCGTCCAAGTGAATGTCGCCGCCATTTGGTTATTCTCCAGTTAAGTTATCTGACCAGCCATTCTTCAATGCCTGCGTTAATGTCTTTGATTTTGATCCAGTTTGATCCCGTTGGTTGCCCTTTGCGGATTCGGAGTTTGCCCATCAATCCAACAATGTCCCATTCAACCCTTTCCTCTCTTGGAACGTAGGGTTGGGCTTCGTCATAGTCAGGGCTTAATTGTTTGTCACCGTTTGCATCTAAGTCATACGCGCCAAAATCATCACGCAGATATTTTCCGCGCCACCGCTCCATATCGTTGTCGCCTATCATTGCGGGGTTTGCGGAGATTACGCCTATTATCTGAGACGCATCATCTTCAGATGTGGCTACTCGTATTTTTCCGCTATCAAGAACTACGCTGTAACCCCTACGGTCTTCGGCAGATGAATTGCCGTCTAGCCATTCAAAAAACTCAGCGTAGTCAGCACCGCCACCACTAAAAGTACCGTCCGCAAACACGTTGCCGTCTCCACGAACGGCAAACTCTTTGTCACCGATACCCGCAGTCCAACAGTTAAAAATGTCAAACGCGGTGTTGGCTGTTCTAGCGGTTCCAACTAGCAAAATACCGTTCGCGCCACACGAAGTAGAACTGTTATATACAGTCATAGTCTGTGCGCCGGTTGTGTGAGAACTTTCTACACCAGCCGCAATGACACTTGATCCACCTAAAGTAGTGTCAGTACTACCCACAAGAAGGGCGCCTGAGGAGTCTATGCGTGCCTTTTCACCTTCGTTTATGTAAAACGCATGACTCGCACTACCCGGAACACCAAATTCAAGAAGACCATTAGAAACAGACAGTCCGTACACGCTACCAGAAGAATCTTCAAAGATTTTTAACTTGGCTTTGCTAAGACTGCCTGCTGAATTTGCAAAAGTGCTGCCTAGATTTAGCTCAACGGGTGTAGCTGTGGACACGCCAGAAGCAACAGAGCCGATAGTGACGTTGCCGCTTGCATCAAGGCGCATGCGTTCTGAGTTGTTTACAATAAATGTTAATTCACCTTGAGTACCTGAAGGAGTGCTTGCTCCACTAATGGTTCCAATTCTTGCAATTTTGGTCGCATCAACTATATCAGCAAAAACTCTGTATGCTCCTGTAGTAAAATTGGCGGATTGATTTGTAGCGTTTATAGAACCGTTGACTTCCAGTTTTTCAGTTAAGCTGCTAGTACCAATACCCACGCTGCCTTCCGCCGTCACTATGAGTTTTTGATTGTTAGCTGGCGTTACTACAAAATCATCGTTTACGAAGCCTATGAAATTGTTTGTTTCTGCTGAGTTCTTAAATTGCAAGTATTGATAGCTGGTCGTGCTTTCAAGAAGCGCGTTCAGCCCATTAGTAGTCTGAACAGTCAAACCATCAGCCGAAATGCTGCCCGTTACGTCGATGCCTGTGGAGGCTACTGTCATGATGTCTGAAAAACCTGCGCCAGCGCCTCTGGCTTGAAATACTAACTTTCCGTCTTCGCTAGTATTTGTTGGGTCAACAATAACCCCTTTAATTTTTCCGTAGGTGTGTTGGCTACCTGCGCTGTTTTCGCCGTCAAAGTTAATAACACCAAGAACATCACTTGCGGCAGGGCTTGCAGAGTTTCTGTGCAGGAATATTTCTGGGCCTTCTCCAGCGCCAGCATCGCTTGACTCAAGTGTTACATTACCCGTTACGTCGATGCCTGTGGAGGTGGTGGCTAGTTTAGTGGCTACTGTCCCACTATCGTTGTGGCGCAAATCTACGCCAGCGGAGGGTGTGACAATTAAAAAGTCATCGCCGCCTGACGCAGACTGCACAACAAAGCGATTAGCTTGCACTTCTAAGTCACCAGTGCCGCCGTCATTTATAATGCTATTAGACCCATCATGATAAATCTGTAGGTCTGAGCCAGCACCGAAGATGGCCTTCGCGTTGTCAGCAAAAGTTGCATTACCTGCGTGAGCTGTTGTAGATGCAAAGTCTACAGCACCATCAATGTCCACAACATCAAGGTTGGCTGTGCCATCTACATCCAAATCGCCTGATACAAAGAACGACGGGACAGAAAGATCAGTAAACGCATCAACCATCGCGCCACCAGAGCCTGCACCGTCGCTGTAAATCGCCTTGGTCTGACCATTAGCGATAGTAACGGTGGCA
>Ga0208767_1000101_pt1 | contig 55985 bp, 47 predicted proteins | sample VirMetDEL_Mar_21_FD_184514 | JGI IMG/M metagenome (GOLD analysis project Ga0208767, IMG submission 184514) | Aqueous microbial communities from the Delaware River and Bay under freshwater to marine salinity gradient to study organic matter... | ecosystem: Environmental > Aquatic > Marine >...
ATCAAACGCAATCTGCTGAAACTGCAGAGAGCGAGTAATTTTTGAATAAGAATCCCAAAAACTAAGAACTAATGGGAACTAATTTATCACAAGTGTTCATCTCGAACACTGATGTTTTGCAAGCCCCTTCTGGGGCTGGTACAGATGCCTTTACTGACCTGGCCTCAACTCCAGAAGTAGGTATCTGGGCTTATAACGCTGATGCTAACGGCGATCACTGGACTAATAGTGCTTTGTACGGAAATTCAGTTTTGCCTGCAATTTCTGTAGCTGGCTTTCCTGCAGATGGTGCTGCATCTATTGGTGACGCCGATGACTTGGAAGCAGTTGCTGATCAAATGAGACTTGATCGTACAATTCAAGGTGGAGCACCAGGATGGTTCTTTAAGAGCCTGCAGTTTGCACAAGGAACTGCAAACAATCCTATTGCTAGCCCGCTTATTGATGTTAGTAGCATCAAGAGAATTAAGTACGATCCATTTGAAGCTACTGCAGGTCACCTTAGCACTTTGACTCCTAACGCTACATTTACCGGTGTAACCGGTGATGTAACTATTAAGATCATCTTCCGTGCAATGCCTACAGACCAACTGAGCTACTACGACGCTAATGCTACTAACTACACCATCTTGTCTGGTAGTGACCAGTTGCCACTCGGCATCTTTAACACTACTAACCACAAGGCTATCAGTGTAGAAGTTAGTGGAGACGACTTCAGCTCTAACACTACTTTTGTAACTGCAGCTATTGCAGCTATTCAGGCTAATGATCTGCTGAACAAGTCTGTTACTGCTACTGGATCTACTGCTCTAGCTATTCAGTCTAGACACGTAGGTTTGATCTTTGATGTAGTAGTTACTGATGGTAACGGTGATGATTTGGTTGCAGCATCTGCAGCGTCTAACTTCATTACTGAGGTAGTAACAGGTCAAGTGCTTGGTGTGGGTAACCCTTGGCAAGTGTTGGGTGAAGAAACCCGTTGTCGTTCGCGCTACGGTAACTTCAACCGCATGTACCTGCCGCAGAACATGGCTACTTACACCCAGAACTACAGCTACGATAAGATCACTATTGAGTATGAGCACAACTGGCCAAACTCTTCAGGTATTGCACCTGCAGGAGCATTGAACCAGATTGTAATCTACAATACTGATACTGATGGTACTGCACCTACTGGCACCGAAGGTACCTTTGATGATACCTTCGTATACACTATTGGAACTGCAATAGAGTACCTTTGGTAACAACTAACCTAATGGGGGGCACAATTAAGTGTCCCCCTTTACTTCTCTCTTATGGCATCAAGTGCAAGAAATCAACTAGCCCCACTGCAAATAAACAGCAACTGTACTCAGGTATTTGTAAATATCCCAGTAAAGGCGACTACAAGCCCCGAGTATACTCTGGAGATTACCTATGGCAGCAATACCACCACGGTTGAAAACTTACCAGCTCCCAGCGGTTCAATTATATATGTCGCAAATATTGAGACTAGTGGTGTAGTAGTAGCTAAAGTCCTAGAAGGAGATACGGTAATGGAGCAAGCAGTTGCAGTATCAACCTGCCAAATTGATTGCTGCATTGCAAAACTCGTAGAGTCAGCAATTAACTGTACATGTAAGTGTGACAAGTGTAAAGAAGAACTTGATCGCGCTGAAAAAATATTCCTGTTGCTACAGTCTGCAGTATACGCAGCTGAAGTAGCAGAAAACATCGAAGACGCCCAAGCTAAATACGCAAAAGCTAATGAACTGTGCACTGAGGTATGTGCATGTGGATGCTAAGCTATGATTCTATTTTACGCACAGTCCGGTAACAACGAGATAGTAGTAACATCTCCAAAGCTGACATTCCCAGGAACAGCAGCAGATCCTATAATGTATGGGGTACAGCCTATACGTTACACTACTCTCGATGGGAAGAACCATGAGTTCAAGAATACAGACATTGAGAAGTTTGTATACCTGCCCAAGAACAACGGGCACAATGTGTTTAGAATCAGATTCAGCAAAACCTTTGAAGGTAGAGATGGGTGCACAGTAACCCTACGAGCTGGATTTAGTCAGAATCGTTTTCAAACATTTACTCTCCCCTTTACAGCAAGTACTACACTAGAGACTACAGCTTCGACCGAGCCTCTTACTATTTCAGTATCTGCTAAGGGCTCACGTCTACCTGCTACTTCGTACAAAGCTTACGTAAACTCTTCTCTTGTAGGAAGTCCTATCTCCACTACATCAGCAGGAGCTAGCATTGACACCAATGACTATAAAGAAGCAGCTAGTGGGGTGCTAGAGATAGTAGGTGCTACAGTAGACCAAGGAACTGCTTCTATTGATGTTAGAGAGCTTAACAGATTGATGGGCGCAGAACGTACTAAGTTCTTGTCTTCATCTGTATTCTATGATCCCGCACAAGAAGTATCTAAGTACGCAAGCTACTTCTACATCTATGCAGAAGAGTGTGACAAAGAAGCTTCAGCTACAATTGTAGAGGGCTGCTTCGACAGCAACGCAGATACTACAGCATCAGGTACAATCCGCCTGAACGACAACTCTTGTACATATGCAAGACGTGCCCCTAACAATGTCACTATTGAGCACATCCCTGGAGGTAAGGTTACTAATGCTACTGTAAAGTACATAGAAGAAAACCTGCCGCAGGACACTGACCCTATTGATGAGGTTACTGACTTTGATGTGCACACCGTAACTACAATAGTAGCTGGCTCAGGAGTTAACAGTGCCCCAACTACAGAATCAATTAACGTAGACGGGGACAACACTACTGCAGTATTTGAGTGGACCAGCATTGATACAGACTCGGAGTTTGTAACTCCTATGTACGACAATCAGGACAAGTCCCTTATAACTATGAGCTCTAATGTAGGCTCGTCTGATGATAACAGGATTTACTACTTCGCTCTATTTAGAACAGCTTCTGCTGGGTGTGTTGATAGTACTGCAATCAACTATGACTCTAGCGCTATTAGAGATGATGGTTCGTGTGTATTCTGCGATGATATTATTGGGCAAGTTACTGGCGCGTTTACTTTTAAGCCCTCTGCAACCACTAATGCAACCGCAGAAGACAACGACGACGACACAAACTTCGCACTAAACACTACACTTAAAAATCCAGGCAGCTCGCTTGTCACGTACTTAGGTACTCAAGCAGCCACTGTCTGGACTGCCAACATATACAAGGCAGAAGACGTAAGTCTAAACGACTATGGGGAACAGGCTACAGTAGGTACGCCTGTGATTAACAATACCTCTCTAGGTGGGAATAAAGGATCAGCAACTCTACCACAATTTCAAAAGGTACCAACAGCTAGCTCAGGGCTAAACTCTGGTAGGCGATTTGTGGTAGAGCTGATTCTAACTTTAGGAGGATGTGTGCACTACTTCTATCAACCTTTTGGGATAGCATTTGATGGGTGTACAGATCCAGCAGCTACAAACTATTCTCCAAATAGGCTAAATACTGGGAGAGGTAATTGCGACTATGATGCTGCTAATAGATCTACCTGTGCTGGGGCTATTCAGTTTGAAGAATCAGGACTATGGCCTCAAGGGTCTAGTGGTGCATTTATTGTCCAGCTTAACATTTTAGGCACCTTCGATGAGAATGGGAATGAGATCCCAGGATCTGGTACTTACACAGTCACAGCAAATTATTCTCTGCAGAGCACGGGAGATGAAATTGGTGTAGATACATACAATGTTGGTGTAGGCCCACTAACCTTCTCAACCCAAGTAGAAGCTGGGCAAATACTCTATGCAAACATACTAGATGAGGCTACTGGGTGCCAAGAGAATTACACCTTCATAAATCCAAATGATGGAGTTGTGCTAGGGTGTACTGATCCCACTGCAGACAACTACGATCCAGACGCTAATGAAAACGATGGAAGTTGTTTGTTCTGCACAGATATTGCGTTTACTACGAATACTGTTACACACCCTACAGGGGCCTGCGGTACACCTAACAACGATGGAAGCATTAAGTTTCTAGTCTCAGGAATTACTGGGACAGCTTACACTATTTACTACAACAATGCTACAGCTGGGGCACAATATACAGCTCTAGATGAGGGTATTAGTAATACAGGGGCTGTGTTGGGACCAGGTGCCTACGATGCATTTGTAGTAGTAACCCTTTCACCAGACTACTCCTGCACAATCCCCTTGTCCGATGGTCCAGTAGATTTAAGTGTAGATACTTCGGGATGTGGATGTACTGATCCAGAAGCAGATAACTATGATCCTACTGCTACAGAGGATGACGGAAGCTGCTTGAGGCCAGGGTGTACAAATAGCCTAGCTATTAACTACAATCCGGGAGCTACATATGATGATGGTACTTGTGCGTATTCAGCGGAAGCTGAGGTCCCTTTGTGTATCCCAAATGCCCTAGATAACAACCAGCAGTACGAAGACTTCCTAAATGGTTTGAAGAACTGCATTGTAAACGAGGGAAGTACTCTGCTACTAAAGACTAGAGGTGGGATTAAGTGTGATACTATAGAGCAAGTCAAGCTATCTCTAATCAGTTACCTCCTTAATAGAATTGGGCTAGAGTGCATGTACAACTGCAACTATACCTTTAATCACGGGGATGTAGCAGTAGACTGCGCAGCTAGATGGAAAGCAGGAGGACCTAGTGGGGGAGAGCTAGAATGGAGCGATAGTCTTTCCTTAGTGAGAGGAGACATCTTTAGTTATGAAGGGCCTGATGGAACCACTCAATACTGGGAAGTAATTAGTCCTACTTACACTACAGGAATAATCAAACCGAGGCCGGGAGAATTACGTCTATGCACTGATGTAACTCTACCCTCAGGGTCAGAAACTTATTTGAATACTTTTATTAACTTTGCTCGCAAGTTCTGTACTGTATGTATCGTAGAGCCAATGGCTCAATCGACTCAAATGCAAGCCATCGCAACCACCCTAACAGACATACAGCTTGAGAACGGAGACAACATTGAACTATAATGGCTAGCATTACTGACTTAACAGCAATTACTAAGGCTAACGTAACAGCAAATGACCTGTTGTTAGTAGCTAACTCTGCTAGAGGGGACAACAAAAAGTTTGTCCTAAACACCCTCTTCCCGACCGTACAAACTAATAGCTCTGCATCAGGAGCTGCACTATGGACTGGGGTAGAGAATCAAACTGCTATTACCCTCAAGGGCATTAGATCTGCAAATAGCAGACTGACTGTAACTACTGCCACTCAGGATATTGTGCTGACTATTGTAGAGGCACAGATTGATCTGGCTAATTGCAACAACAGCTCGAACTTTCTAACTAGTGTAAACCTAGCATCTAACGTTACTGGCACACTCCCAGTAGCTAACGGAGGTACAGGAGCTACTGCATTTGCAGACAAAGCTGTAATTATCTCTCAAGACTCAGGTACAGATACCCTATCAGCAGTTACAATGTCTACAAACGGACAACTGCTAATCGGGGGTACTTCTGGCCCAACAGCCGCAACTCTTACTGCAGGTACTAATGTAACAATCACCAACGGCGATGGTACTATTGAAATTGCTTCATCCCTAGCATCTGTATCATCAGATCTAGACATGAACAATAACGACATTGACCTAGGTACTGGGTACCTAAGTTCTGATGGTGCAAGTAATGGTCTTAGAGTTACAAGCAGTAACGTTTACATTGGGGCAAGTGGAAGCTACTTCAATACTGATGCGCTGAATATAAGCGGTGGCATTACGCTAAGGACGAACGCCTCTCATACAATCCAGATCGGGGACGGTAACTCTCCAGGTGCCCTAAGCCTTAGAGGTCAAACCAATACCGCAACAAACGGTAACGGGGGTAACACAAATATCTACGCAGGTACAGCAGACGGAAGTGGCACAGGTGGTACACTCAACCTATACGGTGGAGATACTAGCTCTGGTACAGGAGGATCTGTAAAAGTAATTACCTCTGTAGCTGGTACTGAGACTGACGCACTAACTATTGACGGTAGCTCTGATGTTACTGTAAATGCAGGAAGCTTGATCATTACTTCAGCTACTGAAGGTCTTGTACACACTAATCGAGGAGCTGTTACTCAAGCTACTAACCACACTACTGGTGTGACTCTAAACGCTACCTCAGGTATTATCACCTTGGCAGGAGTAGCACTTAACGCAGCTGCTGAAGCTGAGTTTACTGTAACTAACAGCACTGTACAAGCAGACTCAATGATTATGTTGACAGTTCAATGTCCTGCAGCAGCATCTGCTACTGACAACGCTACTATGGTAGCTCAAGTAAGTGGAGTATCTGCAGGCAGCTTCAACGTAAGACTAACCAACCCTGGTGCAGGCAACGTCTCCACCAACGCACACAAACTGAATTTCCTAGTTATTAATAACTCTGTATAATACACAAACCAATGGCAACACAGATTAAAGGCACCAACCAAGAGTTTTTGGAAATCCTTCGAGGACTTGAGGCAATCAAAGGAGTAAAAGGCAAAGCTTTCAGCCTACTAGTAGCACGAAACATCGCCTCTCTAGCAGAGCACCTCAAACCAATTGAAAGCGTAGCAGCTCCTTCAAACGAGTTTAACGAAGTAGCAGCTATCGCACACTCGCATGCAGAGAATGAAGATTCTGATGCAATCAAAGCACTTGAAGAAGAACACAAAGACTTGATTGAAGAACGTAAAAAACAACTTGAGCAGGTAGAGGAAATGCTATCAGCAGACTCCAAGGTCAAGGTAAACTTGATCAGTGAGGAGATCGTACCTGAAGAGGTAACTGCAGAGCAACTTCTCCCGCTTTTGAAAATACTTAAAGACTAATGGCCGCGATTAAAGTAAAACTAAATGTAGAATCTGCAGGGCTATTGTCAAGCCCAATCAGACTGCTAGAATCTGACTCTATTGTAACTACAGGCGTAGTGCAGCGAATTGCAAAGACAATTACTGTAGTAGATTCAGCAGCAGCAGTGCTCCTAGCTAAAGCAGATTTTACAGATGCAGATGACCAAGCGCTTGTAGTGCTGAAGAATACAGGCAGTACTTACGATCTATTCGTAGAGTTCACGACTGATAAGGAAGCTATGAAGCTTAAGCCTGGTCAGTTTGCAATGTTCCCTTGGTGCACTGACGACACTATTGGGAACGATATCTCTGTATACGCTAGCAACGCTAGTGGTACCACTGTAGAGGCAACCGTAATTGAGCTTACGTAATGTCTAAGGAGGAACGCAAAAAGAAATGGGGCAAGGTTAAGGAGTGGTTGAAAACCAACGCTCCTAAAGCCTTGGACGTTGTAGGGGACATACTCCCAGACAATGGTGCTCTAGGTGTGATCAAAAACATCCTAGACAAAGACCCAGACGTTTCTCCTGAACAACAAGCCCAGTTCGATGCAATGATTAAAGAGATGTACGAACTGGAGGTACGAGATAGAGAGTCCGCAAGGGCAAGAGAAGTTGAAGTAAAGAAGGCTGGTAAACAAGACTGGATGATGTTTATCACAGGTGTTGTAGGACTGGCCTCCTTTGTCTTCACTATATACGCAGTAGTATACGTAGAGAATGTGCGAGAGAATGACCTCTTCATCCATTTGATGGGTATGATAGAGGGTGTGGTGATAGGGAACATCTTCGCCTACTACTACGGGACTAGTTCCCAGGATAGGAAAAAATAACCCGCATGACCAAAGACAACATAAAAGCTTTTCTAGAAGAGAAGCCTGGCTATCTAAAAGTTAGCGCTGACAGGCTCTCAGAAAGGCTTAACTGCAGCGTAGAGACGTGTGCAGCAGCTCTCACAGAGATGAGAGTAGAAATGAAAGGATCAGACTTTGATGTTGACAATGCCAACGAGAGTGTGATTACAGAATTTCAAGAGTTCCTTGACAACAATGGTATTGCACCAACCGATGTAGCTAGCGTAAAGTTCTGGCAGACAATGTCAGGGCAACAACGATTCTCAGTAGTTACAAAGAATGAAGGGCGCAACATTAGTGAAATCAAGAAAGAGATTGAGGACTTTGCGGCAATATATAGTCCAGATGTACCTCAAGTACTACGACGTAGTAATCTTTCTGACCCGATAGTTTACGAGATATCCCTACCGGATGTCCACTACGGTAAGCAGCACGGGTTTACTCTCAAAGAGATTGAACAACAATTTCTAGGAGTAGTACGAGATCTAGTCACAAAAGCTGACGGATTAGACATTGAGAGATTCCTACTCCCAATTGGGAACGATGGGATGAACTCAGAAGGGATGAGAAGAACTACTACTAAAGGTACTCCTCAGGACGAATCAGCTGATTGGAAAGAGACCTTTAGAGGATACTGGACGCTAATGGTAACAGCTATAGACTATCTCAAAGAGAGAGCTCCTGTAGATGTTGTAGTAGTGTCAGGCAATCATGACTACGAACGCATGTTCTACGCAGGTGATGTAATAGCAGGTTGGTACAGGAACGATGGCAATGTTACTGTAGACAACTCAGAAGAGCCAAGAAAGTACTACGAGTACGGCACGAATATGATCATGTTTACCCACGGTGATAATGAGAAAGCTGCAGAAATGCCGCTAATAATGGCTACAGAACAACCTGAAATGTTTGCACGCAGTACACACCGCGAAGCCCACTGTGGACATTTCCATAAAGAAATGGTAAATGAGTACAGAGGAGTCAAAGTTAGATTCATACCTAGTATATGCCCTAATGATGAGTGGCATAAGCGAATGGGGTACCAAGCTAAACGAACAGGGCAAGCATATATATGGAATAAAAAGGCTGGACTTGGGGGGTACCTCCAGTCAAACCTTTGAAGATATAATTAGTGAGATGTTAGGAGAAGACGATGATGATAGATACGAAGTGAACCTAGAAGAAGAACTAGAGATACTAGACGAAGCTTATCAGAACGCCTATCTAATAGCCACTAAGAGACTGACTGTTAGAGAGCTGCTAGAAGCTGAGGGAGATATGGTGTTCTTACCATTTGACCCAGAAGCTCCTGAAACGCTCATAGCAGTCATTGATGATGTAATTGAATACTTCTCAAAAGAAGAAGAGTACGAGAAATGCGCCGAACTAGTGCGTGTGAAAAAGAAACTGAGTAAATGACTTTCGACGAGATTGCATACAACATTCTCAATTTGGTTAGAGGTGGGAGATCTAGCCACGATGAGCATATCTCGCTTGATCAGATTAAGTTCAACATCAAGCATTACAGAGCTATGTTCATTCGTAGAGACTTTGCACGTAATGGACTCATCACCCGTCACCTAGAACAAGATCTTGGGTGCCTTGATTTGATACGAGTAGATGCCTCTAAATGCTGCAATCTCCCGTCTACATGCCCAGTGTATAGAACCGAAAGAGAGCTCCCACGCACTGTACGGTTCAACTTCAAAGAAGCAATTACATACACAGGAGATATTACAGGTCTAGGACGAATCCCTATGGTAGAACCATACGAGATTCAATACATCCCGTTTGACAAGTACACTGCAAACAATCCTAAGACCTACATGATCGAAGATTACCTATACGTCTACAACCCAAAGGGTATGGATGTAATCAACGTGAGAGGGATATTTGAGGACCCAGAAGAAGTAGCAAAATTCCAAACTTGTGATGGGCCGTGCTACACTGATAATCAACCATTCCCCATGCCTATGGATATGGTTAGTGGTATCAGTGCAGGACTAATTAACGGAGAACTAAAACTACTGGCAGGATCATTCAGCGATGATGAGAATGACAGACAACAAGATAGACAGTAATGGCTAACAATACTACTGAAGAGAGACTGCTGCAGATTATAGCAGATAGCTCTAGAAACTCACTGGGTCAGTGTGGTGTACTAATGATTGATGATACTGTAGAACATACAGGACCATTTGTAGCACTCACTGCTATTGGTACTGCAGATGCAGTCATAGACAGCTCTGAGTGTACAACTAATATCGAAGACGCAGCAGCTACAATTACTATCCCAGAAGGTGCTACAATCTTTGGGAACTTCACATCTATTGAACTTGATTCAGGGGCTGTACTAGCTTACAGAAAATGCTAAGTCTTAAGGCCAGCATATCAGGAGCAGCGTCTAGATCGTACAGCCCAGGAGCTGCATGTCTAGACCCTAACTACACATCTGACTTCACTGCAGATGCAGATGGTTGGTCTGGGAACTCAGCAGTTACAGGTATCCTATTCAATCAAGATGGGGTAGGTGGACTAGATGATAATGCAGCAGTTAGATTCACAGATGGGGGCAGTCTCCCCGATGTTAACGGAACTATCTCCAAGACTCTCTCTACAGGCTTTACAGTAGGGTGCACGTACAATTACCTTATTAGGTACAGAGTACCTGCAGCAAATGATGAGGTCACTCACATAACTGCACTACGAGTTGCTCTAAACAACATATCAATAGATAGCTCTGCAGTTGCTACTGATACTTGGATAGAACGTACTGGTACTTTTACAGCTAACAATACATCTGGGGGAGTAAATATAAACTTCAATGCAGATCATGATACTGGGGCTCAAGATCAGGTTTACATCAACGAAATTAAAATCTATGCGTAATGGCAACACCGGCATGGCAACGTACAGAAGGTAAAAACCCTAGCGGAGGTTTGAACGAAGCAGGAAGAGCTTCTGCCAAGAAGCAAGGTATGAACCTAAAAGCCCCTAGCAAGAAGAAGGGCAACAAAAGACGATCTAGCTTCTGCAGTAGAATGTGCGGAATGAAGGCAAAACTCACTGGGGCTAAAGGAAAAAGAGATCCTAACTCAAGAATTAACAAATCACTTAGAGCATGGAACTGCGGTTCATGCAGTAATTGGAGATAAGATGGGGGGAGTAGAGATGATTAGTATATACGAGGGCATTATCCTAACAGGAGCTCTTGTAGGGGTATATGTAAAACTACAGAATGAACTAGGTAAACTCAAGAGTAGAGTACATGTCCTAGAACAAAGTAAAAGCGAGGTTACAGACATGCTTAAAAAACTTGCTGAAGATATCGGTGAGATCAAGCTACTACTGGCCCGCAAACAAATTGACAAGTAGTGTACGCATCACCAGACAGATATAAGAAAGGTGGGAGCGAGGGACTACGTAAGTGGTTTGGTCGTAACCAAGGTAGAGGTTGGGCAGATTGCAAAGCATCTAAAGCTGCTGGTAAGTTCGTTCCGTGCGGACGTAAGAGTACATCAAAGTCTAGAAAAACTGGGTACCCAGCGTGCCGCCCAACTGTTAGTCAATGTACTAGTAAAGGCATGCGCAATAAAAAAAGTACTAAAAGAGTAAATTGGAAATAATGAATCGCAAGAAGGTAATGGGCGGGTACGGCTACGGTAAGAAAAAGAAAATGTACGGTGGCAGTAGAATGAAAGCTCAATCAGGGAACGGTAAGTTCCGTGCTAGAAATAAAAAGACAGGTGCAATTAGAACCTTTGACACCCAAGAGGCATACAATGATTTTTTGCTGAATAGTGACGAAGGCGCTGACTTTATAGCTATGGGTCGTGAGTCTGGTGAGGCTAAAAAACCTGCTGCTAAAAAGTCTACCCCTAAATCATCAGGGTATAAACCTGATGGTATGAAGCAATCTAATAGTTCTGAAAGGGTAAAAGCGGAGGGCAAAAAAGTTAGTCGTACTCCTAAAGAAGGTATGTTCTATCTTAAGGATGAGCAAGGCAACTTCGTGTTCTACCCAAAAGGTAAGTTCAACGATGCTTCTATGCGTACAGCTGCAGAGAGAGCGCTTCCAGGTAGTGCTGGTAAAGTTTCTCAGGGTACTGTAGACGACATCTTCATGGACGAGCGTCCTGACCAGATGAAGAAGATGAAGACTAAAAAGCCGCCTAAAATAGATGTAAAGCGTGATGACGACATCATTATGAAATCTAAAGAGGTTAAGTTCGATGCTCCCTCTAAGCCTAAAGCTGATGGATCTAAAGATGTAGCTAAGTCTAAGGTAGATGCTGCTAAAGCTAAGCAGGCTAAGAAGACTCAAAGGGCTACAGATAGAGCTGCTAAGAAAGCAAAAGCTCCATCAATGCGTGCTGAGAAACGTGCTGTTAGACAAAACACTAGACAACAGGTCCAAGACATCAAGCGAGAAGGACGCCAAGAGCGTAAGGCTATTAGACGTGGTATGGCTCAAGCTGGTCTATCTTCTAGTAAAGCCGCACCTGCACTTGGCTCCTCACTTAGGAAAGCACGAGGCAACCAGCCGCTACAAATACAGGCAATATCTCAGCAGCGTAGCCAAATAGCACCGCCTGAGCTAACCAGAAAGGATAGAAGAAAAATAAAGAGAACTACTAAAAAGGTAGACAAAATTATGAAGAAAGCCCAAGCTGGTCTTAAGGATGCGCCTGAAGGAAACAAGGGTAAAGGTCTAAGAAACTTGTCTAAAGAAGTTAGAAACAAAATGGGCTTCAAGAAGAACGGTGGGAAGAGAGGTAAAATGAAAGACCGTAGACGATGAATTACCCAGAGCTGGGAAAGTACAAAGCAGGTGGTAAGAAAGATGCTTGCTACCATAAGGTAAAATCCAGATATAAAGTCTGGCCCTCAGCTTATGCTTCTGGAGCACTTAGTAAGTGTAGAAAGGTAGGAGCAGACAACTGGGGTAATAGTAGTAACAAGTAAGTATTGCAAACCATCACAGACGTATACAAGAGCTACAGAGCTGAGACAGACAGCCCAGTAGACAAAGCGGTGTTTAAGGAAATCTGCGAAAAGTTCAACATTGCCATCATTGAGGAGCTAGTACTAGAAGGTAAGAGCTTCAATATGCGGCACAACCTTTCGAACATTTCCGTAAGGCGAATAGAACGCAACCCGTCCTCCCCAACCATAGACTGGTGGGAGAGTAATAAATATAAACAGGAGCTACTTGCGGAAGGCAAACAGCTCTACGATGCAGAATCAGGGGAAGGTGAAAAGTGGTTTATCTACTACACTGACCCCTGGTACTGTAAATACCACTGGGAGAAAAGCAAATGCAAAATCCCAAACAAGACTGCCTACAGATTTACCCCTACTAGAGGTGTAAAGGGCAACAAAGAAAAGCTAACAGCATTGCTCAAGACTGATGACTTGGCATACCTAAGGTTCAAGAAACATGGCAATATATAAGACCACATCAAGCAAGGTAATCTTGCGAAAGATCTTTAGAGATCTAAACCCTAACAACGACAACTGGGTAGATGATGCCATTGAATGGATTGGGGAGGCTCTTGAGCATATCGGGAGTGCTGCTCAGCTAGAGAAGAAGGTATGCCTAGTACCTATCTCTAATTTCAAGGGGAGTCTACCTACTGACCTGTACTATATCAATCAGGTAGCAGTAAACAATGCAGTATCCCCAACTACCGAGACTGAGCTGACTGAACTGCTAAAGCAAGTAGGAGAGATTCAAGATGCCCTCAGCGAAAACCCAGACCAAGACTTTACGTACCAGCTTAGAGAACTAAACTCTAGGATTGTAGTGCTTGAGAACATCTACATGTCCAACGAGTCTCTGCTCACCCCGCTGGCTTATTGCACAACAAATTTTCCTGAAGCACTTCACTGCGATAACTGTGTAAACAGATCCGCTAAGAACAAAGAGTGCTACTACATAGACACTGATAAGATTAAAACCTCTTTCACTTCAGGGCAAGTATGTTTGAGCTACATGGCATTCCCAACTGATGACGACTGCTACCCACTAGTACCAGATGATATCAGCTACAAAGAAGCCATGTTCTGGTACATATACAAGAAAATGCTGTTAGGAGGAGAGACTCCTGTAAACAACGGGATCAACTACACTTTTGCTGAACAGCAGTGGAAGTACTACTGCACACAAGCTAGAAACGCAGCTAACTACCCAGACATCGACCGCTACGAGTCTTACATGAACCAATGGGTTAGATTGATCCCTAACATAAACAGAGCTATGTCTGGGTTCGAAAACCTTGGTACTAGAGAGACATTACATAGAGGATCTGCTAACACCTACGGATTGTGAAGAAGTTTTTAAAGGGAATGCACAAAGACGCTGAACGCGTCGATATGCCTGAAAGTACGTACAGAGACGCACTTAATGCTAACCTGTACTTTACCAAAGGATCTGTTGTTAACGAGCAAGGTAACTCCCTAGTAGGGTCGTATACGTACCCTATTGACAACATCATAGGTCAGTGCGCACTTGAGGATGGGAGGATAGTAATCTTTGCTATCGACAGTAATCCAGACGGAGATCAAGATATTATAGCACTCGCAGACCCCAACCTCAACACCTACCAAGTACTGTACAGAAATAGTGGTCTAAACTTTCAGAAAGACTACACTATTGAGGCTACTTCTAAAGAAGACAGCAAGGGACAGATCAAGGTATACTTTACAGACAACTACATCCGTAGACTAACCGATGCAGTCACTGGTATTGACTACGTAGATGACTACAACCCCCCAAGAGTATTTGATGTCACTAAGCAATTAGAATCCCTGGGAGTACCATCAGACCCCACAGTGCTCTACGGGGACAGTGTATTCACAGTGGACAAGCTAGACTTATTTATGCACTCCGGGTCTATTCCGGAGTTTACAACAGTAGAAATAGTTGAGGGAGGAGGGGTAAATTCAGGTACCTACCACCTAGCCTTAGCCTACATGGATGAGGATAGAAATACCACCAACTACCTAGTAACTTCTAACGCTGTCCACATTGTTACAAGTCACGAGGATACTCTACCTACTGAGGCTATAACTGGGGACCCACAAGGCTCGCAGAGTAATAAATCTGTTACTTGGAGGTTTCAGGTCCCCGCAACTAATAGAAACTACACCCACCTGCAGCCAGTAGTTATACAGAGATCAGGAGGTGGGCAGAATCAACCTACTAGTGAATTTGCTTACGCTCTAGATCCAATTAAGATTGAACCAGGAACTGCTCAAAGCATTACCTATACTGGACTAGAGACAGTTGCCTCTTCTTCGATTAGTGACGTAGTTATTGACTCTGTTAGATATGAGGCTGCAAAGACCATTGTACAGCTGGATAACCGCCTCTACATAGCCAATCTACAATCTAGGGGAGATCTTGGGTATCAGCGGTTTGCTAACTCCATTACTCTTGAAGCAGTTACAGAAACAATTGAGCGCTTTGACCCTAGGCACTTTGATATAATTAACATCAACAGAGGGTACAGCAACCTGCTATCCCCAAGCAATGAAACTGAATTTTTTCTATCAGACACTATAAGCAACGTCTACAAACCTACTCAAAGCAACGATCACCCAGATCTAGATGATGAGCAGAAATCTAAGTTTTCTGGGAAGGTTAGAAAAGGCTACAAAGATGTAAGTCTCTCGTACAAAAAGAAATCTTACAGACGTTCGGAAGTATATGCTTTCTATATCTCGTTTGTACTTAAAGATGGAACAGAGACTTACGCATACCATATTCCCGGCAGAGAGGCTAAGGAGATTGGGGACACAGGTTACTTTGAAAATGAGCCATTAGAAGACCACACTCCCTCTGACTTTGCAGAAAATGTTAACCTGCACACTGTGGAGATAGCAGAGCAGTTTGAGTCTGCAAAATTGCATCAAGTTGCAGATACTCAAGTTGTACTAAAAGAAGTTGCGGGCGAAAACGTATCTACAAGCTTCTGGGAAAATACTCAAGAGCTATACCCAGTTGATGACAATTACCTTGTATGCGAAACTGACCAAGATGGGAATGCAGTTGAAGTAGACGACTTTAGAGGGCAAAGGGTTAGACACCACAAAATGCCGTCTAACAAGCACAAGGACTACAGCTTTATTACCGGGATTGAGGGCTGGGACCTAGAGAATGGAAACATGCATAACCAGTTCTCTTTGACTCTTGCTGATAACCCAGACGACGACCAAAACTTTAACCTCGAAGAGACCATCAGACTTCTAGGGGTAAAGCTTGGCAACATTCGTATCCCAAAGTTTATACTTAAACAAGTACAGGGGTATAAGGTGTACTATGCAAAAAGACGCCAAAAGGACAAGACAATTCTTGATCAGAGTGTCCCAGTACCTGCAGGGTTCAAAGGCAACGTCGCAATTTCTATGAATAGCGCAGTTGCAAAGTTTGGTCCTTACCATAGAGCTTGGTGGATGTGGGGCGGTATCCCTCCCGGCACCGAGTATTATCCACGTATTGATAGCAAGATAAGCGAGGACCCTGATAGTAGCTACTTCGGTTTTCCTGTATTCGCGTTCCACGGGTTTAACATGCTAAAGAATAAGCATACTATTACCGGAGCGACTCACGTAGACGTGCAAAACATTCTTGTATACAGACACTACGCAGGGGGACCAGGAGGTAGAAAACGACCAGACACCAATATTTTTGTAGGGACTGAGTGGGGGCCTAATGCTGAAATTGGGAATGATGTATACCCAAATGCTGATGATGATGAAGCAATAACAAATTCTACAGGGATTAAAGCATTTGTTACCTCCGCATTCTTGGCAGCGGGGTATTTTGAGCCTAGAGCAGCTACTTACGCTGGGCAGTTTAATTTGGGCAATGAGGTAGGAAGAAACTTTCTAAGCAACATACAGACTATTTATACTATCCACCCCAAAAGTAGAACCTACCTTCCTGGGCATACTATGCTGAACCAAGAAGAGTCTGGAGGCTTTCATGGGGCAGGATACCTATTGAATTTTGCAGGGGAGTCTTCGATAGCCTTAGGACTTGCTAGTGGGCTCCCAATGCTAAGCGGGTATCAAAATAATGTTGGTCCTTACACTGGGTTTGGGAGATTTTGGTGGTACCCTCTTAATGGTTGGTACAACCCAACTCAAGGAGGTGTAGGTAACTACAACGCATCAATGAACTTAAACCACGCCTTCGTAACTACGTATGAGGGTGAGGATAATGTTGGGGGGCATGCAGCGTCATACCTAGTAAACCTATGCAGCCTCAAAGAGAATGTATACGATTCCTTCGACGAACAGCAACTAGTTTGGACAGGGTACTACAAATCTCTTAATGACATTGATCTAGAGACTGGGGAAGATTCCAAAGGAGAGCAGAATTACTTTACTGGGGCTAGTACAGAAAACATCTTTGGCGGGGACACCTACATCACTAGATATGGATTTAGGACTACGTTCCTTACCTACGGGCACCATTACTATAAAGGGTTTAACAACAATACCGACATTCCTTTTGACCTAGCACGATTTACTGGGGGAACCCCCATATGGGCTGCAGGTAGTAATACAGATAACCTTTTGGGTACAAGTAATTTTGATCCGAGCCCTCGATGGGGCGTTGGGAACAACAGCCCCATCGCAAGTATTTTCTACTTCTTCTGCGAGTCAGATGATCTTATTGGGTATAGGCACTCAGCAGATGCTGAAGCAGGGGTGCTACCGGAAGAGGGTAGATTCTTTGATGGGGCTACAGCTTCATCTGTGATCTTCAACTCCCCAATAAACGACAACACCAAGATGGAGAATATGTTATACATGAATAACTATTCTCTCAACCAAGATCTCAGGGTTACTGTCCCACTACCTAAAAAACTAGATGACATTGTCCTCTACCCAACTAGAACTATCCGTAGCAACGGGGATGAAGGGGCGATCAGCGATAAGTACAGAGAGTACCTAGCTCTAGAGTTCAAGGACATCCCCAAGAACAGAGGAAGTATCTGGGACGTATTCACACTTGGATCTGTTCTCTACATCCACGCAGAGAAATCCCTATTTGTGACTAAGGGTAAAGAGAACCTTCAGCTGGGGGATGCTTCACAAGCCTTCATTGGTAGTGGGGACATCTTTGCACAAGACCCTGATGAGCTCATCCCAACAACTGAGGGGTATGGAGGTACTGATGCGCAGTTTGCCAGCATCACAACTAGATATGGTCACTTCTACGTAAATAGAAATAACCGTAAAGTCTTTATGTACTCATCTCAAATAGAGGAGCTGAGCGCATTGGGTATGGAGAAATGGTTTAACGACAACATCCCATACAGACTAGAAGACTATGGAATAGACCTTGATCAAAATAGTGATGCAGCTACAGATGCCCCTACAGACCAGTTTGGGTTTACTGCTGCATACGATCCTAAGTACAAGAGAATTATCCTTACAAAACGTGAGAGAGTACCTACAGCATTATTTATAACTGAGTTCAACGATGGGCTGATACAAGTGATAAGTAATCAGTTCCGCAGAGGTGGTGGCTTACTTCAGTTTACAAACGATCTATACTTCCAAGATGGTGGATGGACCTTGTCTTACTATCCAGAGACTAAGGTATGGGGTAGTAGGCACAGCTACATTCCTAGACTGTATGCTTACAACTCATTTGAGTACTACAGCCTTGTAAACTCTGCAGATGTAGCTACAGGCCAAGTATGGGAGCACAGTGATGATGATAACCCAGGGAGCTTCTTTGGGACCACTTACAACTTTGAACTTGAGTTTATCGACAACAGAGCTGCAGGAGCATCCAAAGTCTTCTCAAACGTAATGTACTGGACTGAAGTACAGGCCAACAGTAATGATAACGCTACTGGGCAGGTAACTAAACACACATCCCCAGGGTTCACAAGCTACTTTGTGTACAATACAAAACAAATCTCAGGTACTGGGGAGGATATTAACTACCTGAGTAACATCCGATTAGTAGACAAGTTTTGGTATATAAATGATTTCCGAGACAAGTCTCTAATTCAAACTTTAACTAACAACGAACTGGTTACTGGTGTAGTAAATGTGCAAGACAACTTCACTACAGGAGTTGATGCCGCTACCCAAGCAGTGACAATGTTTACAGATGAAGGAGTTGTAAACGCAGACTATATAGACGATAACAAACAATGGTATGATCAACGACGATTTGTAGATCATTATTTAGGGGTTCGTCTAATCTGCGATAACTCTACTAGAAATTTAGTACATTTGTTTGCTGCAGGCACCAAGCACCGTAAATCGTACAGATAATGCGCAAGTCTCCTAAAAAATATACTAAGCCTGTAGGTTCAATCAAAAGAAAGCCTCGAAAGAAGAGAAAGAAGGCTCAAGCTGGTCAAAATCAGTATGCTCTCCCAGCATCGTTTCAAACTACTTCAACCCTGCAAACTCTAGACGGAGATCCAGAAAAAGTGCAGGAAGCTGATATGTCTAGAAGACAGCTACTACGTCAACAAAGACGAGAGCAGAGGGCAGAGATTGATGCGATAAAAGCAGAAAGAGAGCAAAACCTTAGACAATCAGTAGGTCAGGCAACTGAATATGCAGCAGAAGAAGGAGCAGAGGCAGGCAAAGATCTGGTGAAGAAAAGAGCTGCAAAAAAAGCAGCAGAAGCTGCTGCAGCTACCGGAGCCTCAGCTGCATCTACAGCAGGTAGTGCTGCAAGTAATGCTGCTCTTACAGGAGCACAGACCCTATCACAACAAGGTTCGGGTATGGCTATGACCTACGGAAGCCAGCTAAGCGATGATATACTTGCAAGCAGTATTGGTACTACAGGTCAAGCAGCTGGTCAAGCGGCTGGTCAAACAGCAGCAGGAGCAGCAGGTAGTGCCGCAGGTCAAGTTGCTGCCCAAGGGGCTAAAGCAGGTCTAATGGGATCTACTAGTGCAGCTGTTACCCCAATTGCCTTAGCTGCTAATGTTGCAGGTACTGCAATTGAACACTTTGGTGGTGATGAAGATGACACTACATACAATGCAGCAGAGATTGGGGGCGGATTACTTGCAAAAGGTGGAGAGTTTGCAGGATATGGGGCTATGCTAGGAAGTGTAGTACCAGGCATTGGTAATGTTGCAGGAGGTCTTATTGGAGGTGCTGTTGGTTTGGGAGTAGGAGGTGCTCAAATGCTGAATAGAAAAAGAAAAGCTAGGGCGGAGAAAAGTGAAAGAGATGCTAGGAATGAAGCCAGAGAGCTACGTGCATCACAGAAATATGACCAAGCATTTAAAGACGCATATACTACTACTGGTCAAGATCTTGGGTTTAACGTTAACCAACAAGCTCAGAACTCATACTTAGGCGGCTATCAAATGGCTAGATCTGGGGGTAAAAAAGTACCCGGTGGAGAGGTACTACCTCTATCAGGAGGAGCTGTAGAGTTTAAGGGTAACAAGCACTTTGAGTCAGGTAATGGTTCAGACAGTGGTATTATCCTAGAAAGAAGCACTAAAACTAAGCAAGGACTTGAAGTTGAAGACGGAGAGACTATGGATAAGGTTAAGTTCGCAGATGGGAACAATGATGACTACATCTTCTCATCGTATCTAAAGATGGGTGGTAGATCATTTGCTGATCGACACAAAGAGATTTTGCGTAAAGGCGGTTCTCAAAAGCAGATACAGCAGCTAGCTAAGATGCAAGAGGAGAAAGCCAAGTCTGTTAAGAAAACTCCAGTAGGTCCTACTGATGAGCATGGGCCTAGGGGTAAAGAGTACATCGCTAGATATGGAGGTCTTAAGCCTAGACGTCAGTCACAGGCAGACGGGAGGTTGGATTTTGTTGATCCCTCGCCGGACGGCTTTAGAGCGGCAGGCCTAAGGAGAGAGGCGCGTAAAGCAGAAGCTGCGGCTACTAAGCAAAGTGATAGATACGATGAATATGCACAAAGAGTTCAAGAGTCTCGAGAAGGTACTACACCATCCGTACCTTACGATCCTGTAATAGGTAACCTAACAGGTTCTAGGCCAACATTAGGTTCAGCTTCAAGCCCAACTGGGATAGGGAGAAGTGTAAAACTGGACTACGGGTCTACTCCTACTCAACAATCAACTGCCCCAGCGTCTACTGCATCTGCACAACCTTCACAACCAGGAGTACAGTATGAGGATGCGTTGGTAGATGTTGGTGGAGTAGAATACTCTACTGAAGACTTTAAGCGTAAAGGTAGAGGGGCAAGCATTGACTACTCTGGTGATGTGAATGCCTCATCTTGGGGGGATATACTCAAGACTAACTGGGCAGAGACTTTCCTTGCGGACAACGAAGGAAACGTTAGAGGTGACCTAGGACAAGAGGAGATCCAAGATATCTACAACAACCAGTATGTACCACAGGTACAATCATACTTTGAAGAGAACCCAGATGCAGCATATAATGCTACTGTGGCATTTGCTGATAGCGGTAACCCTAATGCATCTAACCTGCGTAAGCGCATCTACAATGCGGACGGAACTCTTAAGTCTAAAGAAGAAGTTCTAGAGATTGCACTCAAAAATGCTACTGATGGTAAGGTTGGTACGTTCCACTCTCTGTTTACAGGCGGGGAAAGCACCGAACCAGAGGTACAACAGGTTGAAACCCCTCAAGGAGAAGAAGCTGTTATTAAAGAGTCAGAGGTAGTACCAGATGCAGTTGAAGCCCCAGAAGAGGTAAAAGATGCTGTACCTGGAGTAAAGTCTCCAAGACTAAGAGCAGTACCACCTTTGGCATATGCTACACTAGCGGGTAACCTGGTAGGTCCTTTGGCAGCACTAGCTACTAAAGTACCTAAGCCTAACCTTGTAGCTCCAAGTATGCAAGGTAGAGAGCGTCTAGCTAGGGTAAACTACAATGCTGAGAGAGCTGCAGATCTGAATAACACTACTGCAATGAATAGGTCTATTGAGAATAGTAACCTAGGTCCAGCAGGAATTGTAGCTAAGATGGCAGCTAACAATAGATCTCGAGAGAACTTCATGGACATTGCTAATCAGGAAGCTCGTCAGAACCGCCAGATTGATAACGCTGAGAAGAATATGAACCAAGCTATTACAGCTAGAAATATTGAGAATGCATACGACGCTCAGGTTAGGAATGCGGGTAAGATGGATGCGTACGAACTAGCTAAGAAGCAGAAGAATGTACAAGCACTTGCAGATATTGGAATGTCGGCAGGTCAGTTTGCTACTGATGTGATGAAGTACCAACGAGATGAAAGAATATCAACCGCTAATCAAGTTGGGGGTGAGTATACTAGACAGAGGTACAAGGAGACCTTCCAGAGTCGTCCTAAATACCGTAAGATGCTCAAAAAAGCAGGTATTGATCCTAATGACGATAGAGCAGTAGCTAGAATTGCAGCAGCTGCATACGACCCCAATATGACTCTAGAGGAACAGGAGCAGGCAGTACTTGATTATCTTGCGGCTAACCCTGAAGAAGAAGATAAAAAGCTATATGGGGGTCGCAGCTACGTCAAACGTTCTGGTTCGGTTAAACGTAAAAAGAGAAGAAAATGATCTACGGTAGAGGGCAAGCCCCATTAAGTGCGTATGTAGATAGAGGGTCTGTCCAAATCGGGGAGACTCTTCGCAATAGGTATGTACAGAACTTTCAAGCTGCTGATGAGTTACAAGCTCAGCTAGACCTTTTGGACTCTACTAACTTCGAAGGGGACCTTAAGCTAAAGCAGGCTCTAGAAAAGAGCACAAGAGGAAAGCTGGAGCAGCTTGCTACTAGAGGTGACTATGAGAATCTCGCTCTTGCTGTAAACAAAGCAAATAGAGACTTTCAGAAGCAATACTCCCCAATCAAACAGAACTACGATAATCTGCAGGCCTATAAAGCAGACTTGCAAAAGAAGTACGAGGAGGGGTTTATTGATTCTGAGACGTACACTAAAGCACTTGAAGCTTCTACTTATGGGTACTCCGGCCTGCAGTTAGATGCAGAGGGTAATGTAGATCGTAGTAGCTTTTTCTCTGGGATGGGCCTTGTAAAAGACGTCAACATCACAGAGTTGATGAATGAAGCTGTCAAAGGTATGATGCCTGATAAGCAGATTCAGGACATTAAAGAGGTGAATGGGGCTATGTTGGTACGCACTAAAGAGGGGATAGAAGAGATCTCCCCAGAAAGAGTGCAAGCTATTTACTCAGAAGTCATTAATCGCCCTGAGGTAATGGCCTCCCTGAACCAAAAAGCTCGTTTGCGAACCTACAACTTGTCAGATGACGACAAGATGCAGATGGTGACTCAAGACATAGATAATACTAAGAAGGAGATTCAACAGCTGCAGCAAGAAATGAACTCTGATAAGTACTCTCCTCAGCAGCAAATGGCTTTGAGGTCTAGAATGTCCCAACTACAGTCTCGTGTTAATGAGATGGAGACCCTAGATGCATCTACTGCAGATAGGTACGTAAACAACCGAACTATACAGTCTATCCTAGACCCAATTGAGCAATCAGTACTTGCTAAGAACGCATATACTCAAGTAGAGCAAGTGTACGAAGAGGACTTCAATAAGGTATACATGGAGAGGCTGAAGAGCGATCTAGCTGAGCAACGTGCTATTAGAGCAGAGCAGCGCAAGAAAGAAGATGAGCTCGACACTGGTATGATCTCGCTAAGAGGAGACTCTCTAGTATTTGCTACACCTATGGACTTCGAGTCCGCCGCGCAGTCTATTGGTCAGCTTGATGCAAGTATAGATCAGTATGATGCCATTATTCAGAACCAAGGTCGGACATATAGCGAGCAGCAGATTAAAGATGCAAAAGCCGCTAAACTCAGAATTGAAAATGATAGGCTGGCTCAAACTCAATCCTTAGCGGCAGTAGCTAAGGCAGTACAAGCTGAGAACCCAGGCTTAATTGCTGCAAATACAGACTTCACTAACATTGCTTTCTACGAAACTCTTAGTGATAACGCTAGAGAGGCTATTGATGAGAAGCTCGAAGATGAGGATGGAGAGTTCTACTACAAGCGTCCTCAAGAGGTAGACTACATGACTTCAGGAAGTAAAGCTTTCAACGAGTTTGAAAGAGACTTCAAAAAAGCCTTCCCAATGATTACTGCGTCTATGCAGGGATACGAAGTTGATAAGACTGGTACTGTAGATGTAGCAGGAGTAGTTCAAAATATGGAGGAGCTTGAGCTATCAGGGGCTAAGATTGAAGATGTAGCTGTTACAATGGGGGGCATTGGAGGTACTGCCTCGGATGGAGAGTTTATAGCTCTAACTTTGTCAGGCGGAAAAGACGGTAAATTTGATGGTCAGAGAGTCCTAATCCCAATGGAAACAATTCAATCTAGCACCATTAACGACTTCAAGAATAGCCCGCACTATACTATGGTTAAGCGTATGAATCAGGCTAGACTTGGTCAGCAGAGTCAGACAGAGTTCTCGGCTGAGATGGACATTCGTCGTACGGATGCCGATGGGAAAGTATTTACAGATACTAGACAAGTAAATGTGTATATGTACCCTGATCAAGCTGGTGGAGATATGGTTCAACTTAAGTACATAGGCGCTGATGGTACACCGGTTACAACGCCTCTACAAACCATTGATAATCTCATCAACGATCCTAGATATGGGCTAGGCACTTCAGATATCCTATCATTTAGAATGTAATGGCTGAAAACAACGATAACGTAGTTATTAATGCACTTACAGGGCTGCCTGTAGAAAATACTACCAAAGAAGTATCAACTGAGCCTGTAATCAATAGTATAACAGGACAAGCCGCCAAAGGCAGACCCAAGGCAGAGTCTTACTTTGGTAATATTGGGGGAGAGACATTTGACGTCACTAAGTCAATGTCTTTCAAGGAATACGAATCATTCCTAGACTACGATGTTGATGTTAGACGTGGAATTGATCATGTCGAAGCCCGAGCTCAAAACCAATCTACATTACAGCAGTGGGGACGCGGTTTAATGAAAGCAAATATTACCGCAGTGGGAGCCCTTGCAGAGAATACTATAGGGTTGTTTTGGGGATTAGGCTCTCTAGCTACTGGTGGTAGCTTCTACGACAATGCTTTTGGTAGGGCAATTGATGATATGAACGAATGGGCAGCTGAAACAATGCCCAACTACTATACAAGAGCAGAACAACAAGCAGATGCTTTTAGCCTTACTAACCTTACAAGTGCAAACTTTTGGGCAGATAAAGTAGCAAATGGAGCTGGGTACGTACTAGGTAGTATCGCTACAGACGTAGCACTAGCGTTTGTCAGTGGGGGTACTAGCTTAGGTTTGACTGCTGCTAGATATGCAGCTAAATTTGGGAAAGCTGCTAAAGTTCTATCTGCAGCAGAAAAGGCAAGCGCCCTAAAGAATACATACAGACTTACTAAAGCTGCTCAGAAAGGGCAAAAGATTGGGAGTACTCTTACAGAGGCAGGAAAAGCTGCTACAAAACTTGGGAGAGGGTCTGGTTGGAAGACTGCGTACGCACGAGCTGAGAATGGATTAATATCTGCTATTGGGGAGTCTAACGTAGAAGCTAGACAAGCTAAAAACGAAACTCGTCAGTCTCTTGTAGATTCTTGGTTAGCTGACAACGAGGGTAAGACAGTAGATGATATCCCACAAGAAACTCTAGACAAGATTGAAGATTCAGCTACCGCAGCAGGTAATACTGTATTTGCAATCAACATGCCTATTGTAGGTGGTACTAACGCCATCACCATAGGTAAGATGCTGGGACCTGGGTATCGTAAGAGCGTTCAAAAACTAGCTCAGCAGGAGAGTAAACAAAGTCTGTTCAACATTAGACGAGCTAGACGTAATGTAGATGCTGATGCACCATTTGTAGAGGCTGGATTGGATAGGAACTGGGCAGGTAGAATGGCATACCGAGCCAATAAGTATGCAGGAGACGCTGTTAAGTCAAGTGCCTCTGAAGCATTCCAAGAGGGCTCTCAGGTATTTGCTGGGGCATTTGCAGAGGAGTACTACACAGATAAATACAAGAATGGTCCTGAGAGTGGGGGACTAGTCCATGCTATTGAACGTGGACTCAAAACTACCTTTGGGACTAAAGAGGGTATAGAGTCTATGCTCATTGGTGCTATTATCGGTGGTGGTACCGTATCTGTATCTAACGCAGCTAGACGTCTTAGAGGTAAGCAAACCTCTAATCAAGTACGACAGGAGAACACACAGAAAGCCCTTGACCTTTTGAATAGCGGGGCACTACGCCAACCTATCCAGAACATTCAAGATGCGGATAAGGCTTCTGCCCTTGAGCAAAGAATGACACAGGCTGCAGCTATTGCTGCTGATACTAACGTTGATAGAGTTACTCGTAGGAGAGCTCACAAGATGTTTAAAGATGCTCAGTACAATCTATACGCTCAGCAAGCATTTAGCCTGATTAACCAAGGTCGTATGGATCTGGTTATGGAGCAACTCGACGATGCCAAAGATCTGACTGATGAAGAGTTTAAAAAAGCTTTTGGGTATCAGACAGATCAACCACTCCCAGAAGGGGGTAAAGCTGCGATTGTAGACAAGCTAAAGTCTAGACTAGAAGGGCACAAGAATACTATAGATCGTATCAACGAGGTTGCCCCTGCAATGCAGCCTACTACTGGCCTTCCTAGGAAGATGATGTCCCAAGAAGCTATTGAGCAAGAGGAGCTAGAGATAGAAGCGAACAACTTCTATAGACAGGCCTTGTTTGGGAGAGCTGCACAAATAGATGGGCATACCGATCGTATGGGTAAGATGTATGCTGAGATGCAGGCTCTTACAGGAAATGCTATAGACCCAGATACTCTAAATAACTACCAGTACGACTTAGTTGGGAGGGAAGCATTCGAAGATGTTGATGGGGTACAGATATCCCCAGACGATGTCTCTGAAGTAATAAGCGGAGATATTAGGGACGAGCTTGATAGGGTAGAGGATAGCATCATAAACCCACTAGATAAACTACAATTCCAACAGATAAAGGAAGATTATCTACACCTGGCTGCAGAAAGACAAGCTGTAATCAACTCTTATGAAGCGCTTACAGGGCCTGAGGGACCTGTTACGGCAGAGTTCTTACAAGCACGTCAACAGCGAATGGAAGCAGTTGCTGCACAAGAGAAGTTGCAGAAAGAGGTAGATACTATTATTTCGACCGCAGAGACCCCCTCAGACTTTTCTGACTTCCCTGCTAATGCTACAGACGCTCAAAAGAATGCAGCAATCGACAGAGCAGAAGAGCTCGGTAAAGAGATTAATAATCTTGCCAACGAAACTTATGAGGGTAAGACTCTGGAAGAGCTGAATGCAATTGATAGAGATGCGCTAGCAAAAGAGGAGAACGGAAGACAGAAACTTGCAGCACTTGATGTAGCTATAGCAGCTGCAGAAAAAGACCCATCTGGTGTATTTGGGGGAAGAGTAGACAATACTACGAACCAAGAGTATGAGGCGGATATAGAGCAGAGTAGGAATAACGCAGAGAACCAAGATAACATCTCACCAGAAGAAGATACTCGAGGAGAAGAACAACCTACAGAGCAACCTACAGAAGAACAGCCTGAGGACAGGACAGATGATAGTGAACAAGACTCACCTACTAGTACTGATCCTGAAATACAGGCTGTCCCCGGAGCTTCGAATATCGGTGTTGTAGACAACGCTGACTATCAAACTGATGCAAACGGGAGAATACAGTTAGATGCTAATGGTAAGCTTATATCAAACCCAAAAGGTCAGTACCTGAAAGAGGGCGTACCCATAGAGATAGACCACTCAGCTCGCCAAAACGTTGATCCCAACGGAGAAGTACTAACCCTAGAGTTAGGTAATACGGACCGAGACAAAACCCCAACTATAGATCCTTGGAAAACCAGATCTATCCTAGTCAAAAAAGGAGATACTGTTATTGGGGTACTCAAGAACTACAATCCTAAGTTCCCGCAGTACAGTAGCGACAGGAAAGCAATCTATGAAGCTCTAGCAGCAGGTAAGACTGTTACAATTACAGGCAAGCCAACAAAGAAGACTTCTATCTCCAATGTCGTAGATCAGAACGGGGAGAAAGTATTTAGCCCTATACAGGACATAATGCAGGACCCAGTGTTTGGGGCAGTACAAGTGCAAGAGGGGCAGCTAATTATAGATCCTGGACAAAACCCACTTGTAGGTATTGGGGGAGCACAGCAGCAGAATATGCACCGCAATCTGTCGCGGACCACAACAGTAAAGCTGACCCCAGGCCAGATGGTAATGGGTATCACTACACCAAATGGTACAGCAGAGGGAAGACCTGTAAGCACAAAGAAAATAAGCGAGGACAAGGAAGCATACGATCTAGCAGTTGCCCTAGCAATAGACCCATCACAACAGGACTTAGCTCGATTCGAAGCCCTAGTAGGACTCAATACAATTGAAGACGAAGAATTTGCAAACCCAGACCTCTTCCTACAACTGGAAGAAAGCGGGGGGCTTAAATTCCACTCAAAAACTGTAAATGGCTTTATTGTTCTAGATGCTGAGACGCTGGCCAAACTAAATACAAAGGGCAGTATTGAATTACCAACCGCAATGGTGGGCAAGCTTCGTCTAGACGCCGAAGTACTAAAGAAGGAGCTAGTGGAATTGATTGGGAAGAAAAGATTTCACATAGAGAAGAGTCTGATCAATACCAATGCTACCTTTACCAACCCTATAACCGGTGAGTCAATGCCTTACCGCCAGTATGCGTTGGAGTCAAACAATGGTAAGTCCCCGCTACTAAATATTGATACAATTCCTGAGGTAGGACTGTTCCACAATACAGGACTAGATTTCTCAGACGTAAACATTGAGGGTAAACCACTCTCTAAGAAGGAGAAGGAAGAGACTAGTACAGCTAAAGAGACCCCACCTCCAGGACCTGCTCCTACTAACAACACTAAGGGAGATACAAATACAGGTGGCCCTAGAGGAAAAAGAGGTAAGCACAAACGAAGAGGTAAGGGAAAAACTACTCCGGCAGCAGCCCCAGCTCAAACATCCTCTATTACTATATCTCCCGGACAGATAGATATGTCTAACTACGGACCAAGCTACAAACTTGGTAATTTAGAAGAAGGAGGTAAAACTATAGTGTCAAATCCATTTACCCAACCTGCTAAGATATCTGAGCAGGGAATTGTAGAAATGATATTAACCGACGCAGATAAAGTAACGCTGTACCCCATATCTGTAGATGTTAGCCAAACTTCAGAGTACAAAAACTACGAGGAGGCCAGAAAAGTTTATAATGCTGAGCGAAAGAGATTGATAGAAGAAGGGCGTAAAGATGTCAACGATATGACCAGAGGAATGAGTGCAACGGTGGATGTGAGGAAGAAAGATCTCGTAAAGTTAGTGCTAGCAAACGTTGCTGCTAACAATGCTATATACAGTCTGCAGTCTCAAGCAGACACTGCTCTCACAACAGCTCCGGCTCAAGAGGTTACACAAAAAACCCAACTTAAAAATGTAATTGCTGCTTGGTTAAATTCTGACGAAGGAAGTTTAGCTAACCAAACTGCTGAGCAATCTGCAGCCAAGTTTACTGTAGAGTACATGAAAAGAAACCCTGTTGAGGAGACTGAGTCCCTTGCAGACGATTTGTTCGGTACTATAAGACAAGGTCTTGAAATACAGCAGCTCGTAGAGACTGAGATAAAAAAGCAGAGAGGAGCAAAAGAGCAAGCTCTTGGGGCAGGCCCCACCCAACTAAGTCTATTCAAACAGGACGGTAAACAGTGTAAAGGATAACAATGGGAAATTGCGCATTTGATTTTGAAGAGGGTACTCGATCGTACCAACAGCTAGTTAACCTGCATGGTCCTATTGTAGCGGCTGGTATTATGTCCCAGTACAATGGGCGTCCACCTCGTCGTTTCTATGAGGCATCAGTACAAGAACTAGAGGAGAAGCAAGTCAACGAGACCCAACGCTTTACAGAAACAGAGCAGAGAGAGATAGTTGACTCAATCACCTACCAGCTCATTACACAGCTACAAGAGCAAGGAGTACAAGATATGCTAGGGACAGGCACCGAAAGAGGTACTATCCCTACTACAATGCTACGTAATGCATACATCGTAGAGGCTACAGGGGAAATAGTCAGTGCAGAGCGTGCTAAAGAACTGTACGCTATAGAGTCTAAGCTTAATGAAGCATACCACACTGCTACGGACGAAGAGTACGACGCTCTGGTAGATGAGTTCGAAGAGGCTACTGCAGACATCCTTAAAGATGAAGACGGTTCCCCTACCACTAAGGACGGGGCTACTGGGATAAGAGAGACTTACTTTGACATCTACCACTATTGGAACGGGGGTATCTCTACAGCTGGTAAGACTGCTAAAAGACTACAGCAAGACATCAAGTCAAAGAACAACGACATTGTTGGGTGGAGAGAGCTGCTACAACGTAGAGTGAACGAGTCTGGGTATACCCTTACACAAACAGAAGCTGGGTACACAGAGGTAGAGGACGACCAAGAGATTCTGGAAAAGATCTACGGTAAGAGCTCACTACAAGAAGACCCGTCAAAGAAGCTGAGTGGTAAGATTCGTCAAACGCTATCTACACTACCCTCAGGTAAGAAAACATTCTTGGGGTACGATTCATTCATTGATGCAGATACAGTGTACAGAGACCTAGCTAAAGAGTTCTCTGGCGCCCCTAACTTTCCAAGCATGAAGCTTAGACTTAAGAACCTGTCTAAGCACAAACCGCAATATGCTCCTGTCTACGAGTTCATGGAGAAGATGGACAGAAAGCAAGCAGCTCAGTTTAGGTCAGCATTCGGACTATCTGCAAGAGAGTTTGTGATGATGCGTGTAGGGGTTGTAGATGGTAACGTAAAGGCTATTACCTCAAACCCTAACATGAACTCTGTAGAGGCTGCTACAATAGCTAAATGGGAGGCTAACGCAATAGAGGGAGATACCCCTAACCCAAATGCAGTCTACACTAAGAATGACAAGGGAGTACTATCCTACAAAAACCCAGGGACTGTACAGATTGTAAAGAGCGAGGCTAAGGTTGCTATTGAGGCAGCATATACAAACGTAGACCCCACAACTACAGACGGAAGTTTGCACCCAGCCGTAATGAGCTATGCAGCTGTAACCCACACTCTCGGTATCAACCTGAGTAAAGAGGGTACACTAGAAGCACATGCTAGGGCAGTACAAAGCTTAGTGAACAATGGGCAGACTGTATCTAGGTACGGTAATGCAATGCTTCTGACTGGGGCAGACATGTTCAACTACTTAGTTCTAGGAGACCGTCCTTCTCAGTCACTAGTCAGCATGCTGAATGGCTCAGTTGTAGATCTAGACGTAGTTAGAAAAAAGGTAGTATACAAAGGAGTCCCCTCCATTAGCAACCTCTTCAAAACAAATAAGCAGGCAATAGCTCACATAGCTAGGTTCGCCCCTATGTTCCAAGACAACAAGGGGGATGCATTTGTAAATATGGTTGGGAATGTTATCCACCCAATCAATCTACCACACAACCTATCACGTATGGTAGAAGCATTTCAAACCCCTGGGGCTAGAGATGTAAAAGCAGGTACCATCAGACAAGATGCCCTAGACGTACTAAGAAGCTCTAAGTTCCACAAACCAGGTATCGGGAGAGAACACCAGTCAGCACTACTTACTGCTCTAGAATCAGATGCATTCGCAAAAGAGTTTAAGGTAGAGACACTGGATGCACTGCGAGAGTTTGGGGATATAGCAGACTACGAGAACTTCGCAGAGAGACAATCTCTAACCGCTCGACTACAAGCATACCACAACAACGGAAATGCTAAGCTGGCGAAGATAGCACTACCTACTCAGGCAGATCGTACCAACATCATATTTGTTACAGTACCTAGATTCAGTAACGAGAGTGGGGACTTTGGTACAGACGTAGTCTCGAAGAGACAGGTCCTAAAAGATCTAATCATACAAGATCTTGTACGTATTGCAGAGGCAGAGAAGGTAGTAGGCAGGGACGGGAGTATCCGAAACCAAGAAGTATACGACCGCAATGAGAACTACTACAAGAACGGTAAAGCTGCTAAGGATGAGTCCATGCAGCTGTTTGGGACTGGGGCAGTATCTAATAGAGAGTTAAACAAGGTAAACAACCAGTCTCTAGACCCACGAATGTCTAACCACATTCAAACTTACATCGAAGCTAGGCACAATAACACTACCTCAGACATTGTAGAAGAGATAGACAGTGCACTAGAAGAAATGGTGGAGGGCACTCTAGAGTACCTAGAAGGTCAGACCGATGAGCTCGTATCCCAGATGGATAGGCTTGGGATAGTCTACGGAGAAAGAGGGTTCTTTACTATAAAGGATGCGAACGGGGAACTAGTAAACCGCCCAATACAAAAGAATAAAGCCACATCGAAAGCGTTTGCAGAAGCATTCGTCTTTGATGATATGGTTGGGAGACTAGAGCTTGCCAAGGTATTTAGAGGTCCTATCGCTCAGTTCAAAAACGCAGTAGACTTCTACAAGCGTATGGCGCTCGTAACTACTCCTGGGTTGGAGGTAGCTACAGAAGAGGATCTAGCAAACTCACCTGCAGTAGAAGGTATACCAAATTATGGTATGCCCAATAAATTTACTGAGCTGGTCCTCGAAGACTTTCACTTAGATCTAACCCCTCAGCAAATAGAGCGTACAAACGCCAAAGCAGTAGAGCTTAGAGATGCAGCGTTCGAAGCAGCAGTACTGAGAGGAGCTACAACAGAACAAGCTCTAAAAGAAGCAGAGCTAGTTGAGAGAAGCTACAGGCAGAACGATGGAGTGGAGGCAACTGACGGGCAGTCATTCATCACACTAAAGCACTACAGAGATATACAGCAAGGATTAGGCTCTTGGGGTAGAGCAGAGGAAGAGGCATACAAAGCTTACGAAGCAACTGGGAGATTTGAGTACCAAGAAGGGTTTACTCCTACCGGATTTAAACCTGGGGATGCTGTACCTATGAACCCAATGAAGCCATTCTACGAACACGTAGGGTTAGTGGATGGGGTGCTTAGTACAGATGAAACCAAGAACTCATACTCTGTACTTCTTAGAGCAGAAACTGAGGGTAATCCAATGAAGGATGCTTTACGCAGACGAATGGAGGACCCGGCTAGACCTATTGACGTAGTCAACTTTAAGAGTACTAAGAAGGGTAGAAAGTCTAATGTAGAAAGCCTAGCCACAGCTAGTACTGATCCTGCTCAACAAGCTATTGAACTAGAGGCTAAGCTCAACGGCGTTCAGACTAATGTACTGGAGTCTAAGTCCCTGCGGTTCCCACAAATTATCCCAACTAAGAAAAGTGACTTAGCAACCTTCAACAGACAGGTGCGTAAGAACACCCTTGCGAATATCAAGGATGACGCAATGTATGTAATAGACGGGGGTACAGCACAAGAGCAAGAGGTTAGTGGGGAAGATCTAAAGAAACTGTACCACGATGCAATCAATCGTAAGATTGATCTAGACATGGCTCGACTCTACAATGAGATCGGGATATCAAAACTAGACGCAGCTAAGACCCCAGAGGCTAGAAAAGAAGCTCTTCAAAACATCCACCAAAATCTCCGACGTATTATCACTGAAGAGAACATGGAGAGAGACCTCCCAGACAACTATAACAGAGGTCTACAGATTATAGAGGACGCAGCAGGTAGACCTGGATTTGAATTATCTCTGGACTTCCCAGTATACTTTGAGAAAATAGAGCGCATCGTCCTAGGTATGGCTGTTAACCGTGCGTTCAAGCAAAAGATCTCTGGTCAGGAAGCTGTACAGGTAGCTGACCTTGGGGGATACGGTGAATCAAATGAGCTAGAGTTCTACACCGCAGACCGAGACTCAAAAGGTCGTCCTAGACTGTCCCATATGGAGGTAGCAGTACGAGCAGATATTGCTAGAAAGCTAGGTATTGAAGAGGGGCAAGAACTAACCCCAGAGCAGGGTAGGATGATTGGGTATCGTATCCCAAACCAAGGTAAGTCTTCAACCATACTGATGAGAGTAAAGAAGATACTCCCAGACAACTACGCAAAAGCTATTATCGTACCTGGTCAAATCACTACGCTGACTGGATCTGACTTTGACATCGACAAGATGATTCTAATCTTCCCAGAGATGCGGAAGACAGACGCAGGCTTAACCAAAGTAAGGCCCCCGTACAAGGCACTAGTTAATGGGGAGACCAGCATGAAGAGGATGGATGAGAGCATCCTGAACAATATTATCTACGATACAATAGAGGCTGTACAATCTAGCCCTCAGCACTTCAACGAAACGTTGGCTCCGCTAGATGAAACTACTCTGGAATCAATAGTAGCAGAACTAGAAGCTAGCCTTGGGCTTGACTCTACCATAAACTTCAATGACTACATGGGGGAGATCAACTCAGGTATCAGAAATACTTTGGGGGTAGCACTACGTGGATTGTGGGCTAACGCTCTAGCAGGTCACTCTGTGGCTCAGCACGGATCTGTAAATGTATTAGAGTCTGCTGCTATCAGTATAGATGGGGAGAGATTCACCAAGCTGCAAACATATGCTCCTGAAACAGCTGGAGAGGATGCTGGTACCCCAATCAACATGGTGATATCTAGGTACCTATCAGCGGCAGTAGATGCGGGTAATAAGCCCTATCAGTTTACCTTGAACGATAATGTGGCTACCCTCCCAGTAGAGCTGTATTGGATTACACACGTTGGGGATACAAGACTTCTACACTACTACTTGAACCACCCCACTATTAGGGAAGCTACTGACTTGGTACTTAGCAAGTATGGGGGCAACGTATACCAATTCAAAAAAGCATTCGAAGAAGTACTAGGGGATAAGCTAGACGGATTAGATGAGGGCACAGTTGATATGTCCTCAGAAGCTATTTTGAATGGGAGTGTAAGCCCCAGAGTCGCAGCTGCGAACTTTATGAAGTTCCTAAATGCAGGACAAGAGCTTCAAAGAATGTTCAAGGTAATAGCCCCTGACTCTATGGATGGGATGAACAGTGCAGATAGTCTCAAGTCCTACGAGTCTCGCAGAAACAAATTCAGTGCAGATACTCGTATGAGAGGGGAGAGCATCTACTACGGCAGACCCCAAGACACTAGCCCAGTAGAACAGTTCCTCGAGAAGGATGGTCCGTTCGGTATGTCTGGGGGATTCAACGCTCTGTTTAACTCCATCTCCAATGATCTTGGGGCTAAGCTGATGCCTAAGGTATTCTCACCTGCAATGCGCGAGTTGGAGATACAGTACATGGAGGCTTTGGGTAAAGACCAAGTCAGGCCAGAAGAGCTCAAAGAACTTCGTAGAGCAGCAATGCTACACGTAGTAACTAGGCCAGGTTCCCCGATGAGAGAGTTCTTTAGCCGTACCCACCTAGAAACTAGATACCTCAACAAACAAGATAATCTAGTTACTCAGTTTGGGGCTATTACTACGAAGAACCCAAAGCTAAAAGAGAACAAGTTCATTGCTAAGTTCACCGAGAACAAAGACAACAGCACAGAGCGGATCTCGCTACTGGAGTTTGATACCTCTCAGAAGATGAGTAAATTTGAAAAAGACTCCATCATCCAAGATGCTAGACGCCTCATGGAGTTCCCAGAAGAGTACGCTGAGAATCCTGGTGACAGAGACTCTGTCAGAGAGATTCAAAACCTAGTAGAAGATCTCTTCGCAAACGCTCTTATTGTAAATGGGTTCAGAGTATCCAACAACTCTTACGCAGACATGATACCAGTCGAGTTCTTCCTAGAAACAAGACATAGTAGATATGGGCAAGAAGGGATGCAGCAAGGGGAGCGTTTCCCAAAATCTGTTTCCGAGTTCTACAAAGAGCAGAACCTGGAAGACTTAAACTACTTTGGGGCATTTATGGGAGACTATCTCAGACAGCATGGTACTAGATATGCAGGAGGTTCCCCAATAATCCCTGTAAGAAAAATGAAAGCCCCACTGCTAAGAGCGATGAGGGTAAAGGGCAAGATATCTGAGCTCCCCCTATATAGGGTGTTTGCAAACACTGCGACTGAGGAGAGGGCAGTGTACAGATTGGGGAATGACGGTGTATACTATAAACTAAATCCTCTTGGGGGTAGAATCATGGAGAGCTACGACGTAGGTGTAGAGTCTGAGATAACTAAAGTACAGCGGGTACAAACCCCAACCGGTACAGACAGAGTCAACACTGACTCCGTAGTTAGCGTGAGCGAAGTAATGGGTGTGCAAAAACAAGCCCCTAGAAAAACTCTAGCCCCACTCAGACAAAGAGTGACTGGGCAGGATAGAACAGATGTAATTTGTAAGTAATGGCAGCATGTGAATACTATATCAACGGCAAGAGTGATCCTACTCACAACTCCGTACTAAACTACGTAGCAGACACTGCGTCCTCTAAGAGAACTACTGAAGAGGTAGTATCTCGTTTGGAGAATGGGGGTGTTGTATTTCGTAGAGCAGATATAAACGACACCACCAAGGTCACTACCTACGTATCGAAGTCCCCCACATCCAAAGACAATCTTGCACACATCAGTAACCTGAACACCCTAGCAAAAGATCAGTTTCAGGTAGCAGAAGATTTGGTCAAAGTCATAAACGCAGATGCGGCTATGAACTACAACCCAGACAAACTGTACAAGATCGAAGTCAGTGAGAGCACTCTGTCTAAAATGAAGAGGATAGCTCCTCAGGTCATAGCAGAGAACAAGATGGTAGCAGATAGAGTAGCAGAAGCGCTATCTCGACCTGGGTCCCCGTTCGCTGAGCAGTACCGTAGAATCAGAGAGCTGCGAGAAAAGCAAGAGATAGAGGAAGACACTAAGCTAGAGAGAGGAGATAGGGGTCTTAGGAGCATTGAGAACCAACTAGTCAAGCTACAGAAAGCATTTAAAGCTGCAGGGGTAGAGGTCAAAGTTGTACTAGATCCTACTATTACCTCACAAGGTCAGATCGCTATGGAGGATGGAACCCCCACTGTGCGAATCAATCCTGATCTCATGCAAGGAGATGTAGCCTACCACGAGTTTGGGCACTTGTACATTGACTTGCTGGGGTACAACAACCCTCTAGTACAGAAAGCTGTAGAGGAGCTGCGTGACAGCACTCTATACGAAGAGGTAGCAGCTAGATACCCAGAGCTAAATCAAGAGCAGCTAGACAAAGAAGTACTAGCTACAGCTATTGGTTTGGAGGGTGCTAGACTTGAAAAGAAAAACCCAAGTAAACTACAGCAGCTACTGAACAGAATCTACCGTGCTATTGGTAGACTCTTTGGGGTATCACAAGACTCAGCAGCTAATCTAGCTAGAGAAATGTTTGCAGGTAAAATGCAGACAGAGCAGTTTAGAGGAGCACTAGCCCCATACGTACAAAGAAGTAAAGCTGAGAGAAGAGTAGAGCAGGTTGTAGGGGATCTAAGAATCAAGATCCAGACAGCAATCACTAAACTAGAGAGCTCCCCAAATCCTAACGCACAGACACTTGCTGATCTTAAGCTGCAAAGAGAGCGATTGGAGAAAGTAGAAAGTGTTCAAGACCTGATCTCCTTTGTGAACTACATCACTAGATATGTAGCTACAGCAGAAGCTACTATGGAGCATGTAGAGAACAACTACAGCGAAGACGTCTCTGAGGATGAGCGTCTAAAGATGATGGGGGATATCCAGAACATCAGCGAGATGATCTCTGGTTTCCACTCCGGTGAGTACTCTGCTATGGATGGGCTGCTAGAACTACTAGAAGACAGACGTCTACCCAACAATGGTGGTAATCAAGCAGAGCTAGATGCTTATGTGAATAGGCTTACTACTGCTATGCGTCGTATGAAACGATTGCAGACTAGGTTCTTGGATAACATTATACCTATGCAGGCAGACCTTCTGCTAGAGTACCACAGGCCCGAGGTCAATAATCAGCTTGATGAGGTAATTGCTGGTGTTCGAGAAAACAAAAGGTTGGTGGGGCTTAACCGCAACACCAAGAAATACCGAGAGCTGCAAAAGCTGAAAAGGTCAGGAGAGATTACTGGGGATGAGTTTAAGGATATGGTAGTCGATTTGAATATCGAACAGCTACAGTCTAGAAAGATTGGTAGAGAGACCCTAATCACAGAGCTCAGAGAGGCGCAGAAGAATAAAGGCTACCTGTCTTACATGATGGACCCTATGATCTACTCATCACAGGCAGGTCTACAGCTCTTTGCTACGCACATAAAGAACTCTATCTACAAGGCAGCAGAGGAGTCAAGAAAGACTAAGTACAGTCTCAAAGACATTTACAGAGAGTATGCAGCTACAAGAGGGGCAGGGGTAAACGATGCAAAGTTTAATGAACCTATCCTAGAGGAGCACTCATACTATGTAACTGATTGGGAGGCATCCCAGAACGGGAAGATCAAAAAGAAAAAGATCAACGTGCTCAGCTTTGTACAACCTGTAAACGCAGGTAAGTACTACGAGGCAGAGTTTGATATGATCTCTAACCTGGCTAAGAAGCACAAACGCCCAGAATCTCAGGAGGATCTAAAAGCTTGGCAATCTACAGGTGCTGCAAAGATGTACTACCAAGAGATGAACAAGTGGTACCAAGAGAACAGTGTTCCTGTGGCCGATGCTCAGCAGCAGTTAGCCGCATTGACTAATAAGCTAGCAACTCTGAACAAAGACAAGGCTGCAGCAGCAGCGGCTGATAATGTAGATCTAGTAGGTATACTAGAGGCACAAGCGTCTGAGGTACAGAAAGAAATTAACAGCGTCTACGATAAAAAGCGTAGAGCGTTCAAAGGGAAACTAGCTCAACCAAGCCCGCAGAAGTATCGCAACCCTAAGTACGATGCTCTTGTAAAGAACAAGAACTCTGTGGAGTACCGCTACTATGAGGCTATGCTCACCCAGTATAAGAAGTCTCAGAGCCGACTTGGGAAAACAAACCAAGTAAAAAACAATTGGGATAGCTTCTCGTATGCCCTCCCAACTATTAGAAAGTCTGCTCTAGATAAGAGTATCGAGAATGGGGTACGGAGTGCAGGCAAGGATATGCTACAGGATAGCTTCCAGATACTAGAAACTGATACAGAGTATGGGGTTCTAGTTGGGCTGAATGGGGAGAGGCTACAAACTGTCCCAGTATTCTTTACAAACCCTGTGGATCAGAAGGACATAAGTAGAGACGCCATAGGGAGCATCCTTAGATTCGACCACATGTCTAACATGTTTGAGCAGAAGTCTAGGATACTAGCATCTGTAGAGTCTATGCGTACCATCATTGAGCAGCGAGGTACTATAGAGCAGAATGCTTCTGGGATACCTGGGGTAAACCAAGCAGCTCAACGACTTAGAGGTATGAGGGATCGTGTTGTAAAACAAGACAGATTCACCAACCCGGATAATCACCTACGACACCTGAACGAGTTCATTGACTCTGTATTCTACGGAGAGGTTGACCTCAAGAACAACCTCAAGAGGTCATTCACTATAGGTGGGAAGGAGTTCAACTTAGATATCTCTGGCACCAAAGTAGCTCGTACAGTATCTCTACTCACATCAATCACTTCTCTAGCGGCTAACAAACTGCAAGGTGTTAACCAGGCAATGATTGATAACGAGAGACTTCTAGAAGAGGCAATTGCTGGGGAGTTCTACGGAAAGAGGAATCTAGCATGGGCTAACAAAACACTAGCAGGACAGCTGCTGACCCTAAAAGACGGTGCACTAAAAGACATCAAGGCTTTCGCAGCAGACAACAAGATGATGCAGTGCGCTGAGCTGTTCGATGCGTTCTCTGACTTTACAGATAGGTTTGGGACAGACGTAAGCGGGAATAGAGCTAAGAAACTGTTCTCAGCAGATAGTGCATTTGCGTATCAGAACGCAGCAGAGTTTCAGACAGCACTAGTAAGAATGCTGTCCTTGATGGATTCCTATAAAGGACAGTTAAAAGACAAGGATGGGAATGTAATCACCAATGCGAAGGGAGACCCAGCTAACTTGTGGGATGTAATGGTGAGAGATGAGAATGGGATGTACAGCGTAGACCCTAAAGTAGCCAACTTCAGCATTATGGACTTTAGGAATACGTTGTCTGGACTGCAGAAGAAAACCAACCAGCTCAAAGGACAGTTCGACAGGTCTATGGCCGAAAGAAGAGCAATTGGTAAAGCAGTGATGATCTTCCGTAAGTACCTCCTACCGTCGTTTAGAAGACGCTTTGGTCACGGAGGGCTAGGAGACATGGGGTATTTACACGTAGATACAGAGACCGGTCAAGCTAGTCAGGGTATGTATATCAGCTTTCTGAACTACATACGTGACCAAGCTAAGGGCCTAGTAAACGGACAACCAGGGGTGTGGAATATGCTCTCTAAGAATGAGAAAGCAAATGTTACAAGAACAACTTTGGAGCTAGCGTTTGGGGCTATGGCCTTCATGCTATACAATCTCCTACAAGGAATGGCAGCTGAGGCTGACGATGAGGATGATGCAGCTACTTATATGTTCTGGGCCTATCAATTCAGGAGGCTGAATACAGAGCTAAAACAGTTTAGATCGGAAGAAATTATAAACACGGCAAAATCTCCTACAGCAGCAGTACGCCCTCTAGCCAACATCGTAGACCTAACTAGTCACATAATGTTTAGAGAGATCCCGTATGCACTTGGGGGAGCTGAAGGATTGGAGAAGGACATCTTCTACTCCCGTAAGGTTGGGAGATACAACAAAGGAGATAGGAAGTTGTGGAAGAAGTTTGATCGAGCGATCCCACTATGGAGTGGATTGAACAAAAATGCTGAGGAAGCCATCAAGTGGTTTGACCTCACGCAATAAAAAAGAGAGGGGATTATTCCCCTCTCTCTATTGCTACAAGCAGTAATACAAGATACCCTAACAAATCTCGTACTGAGTCTTCTGTCTCATCTGTGATCCCCACATTAGAAATGCGGGAGAGCTTGTCATCTATCCTCACTCGTATTGAGTCGGATGATTTGAGCTTAGAGAAGATACGGATGGGAGACAATGCTGAGTCCCCATACGCTTTGTTCTTCTGTTCTAGCAGCTCCCCAATCTCTTGGAGGATAGCTTTAGCTCGAACGACAGTAGCATCATCTTGCTTGTTCTTAGAAGCTTCGTTAAGCTCCCAGTCTTTGGTACTATAGTGGATTGTATCACTCATACATCTTTATTTGCTCTTCGTCTGACACACGCTTAGGAAGCTCAAACCAGTTGATTGGGGTATCCAATAACTCGTTGACTTTCAGGAAGTGCCCGTTCCCGAAGAAACCAGCTTTCCCACCTGAATAAGCTTCTGCTGCAGGGTGTGGGGATTTTAGGATATGCGAGGTGTTATGGATGTACTTCTCATAACCTTGCGCATGTTTACCCCAGAGAACAAATATAATGTCTTTCTTCCGTGAGCACATCTCCTTGATAAACATAGGAGTGAGTTGTGCCCACAAATGTGAGTGACTACCAGCTTGTCCTTTAACAACAGTAAGTGCTGTGTTAAGGAGGAGAACTCCTTGCTTAGCCCAATGCTCCAATGAGTGATCAAACTCATCAGGAACATGATCGAACTGAGCTTGTAGCTCTCTACGTATGATCTTCAAACTAGGTGGTATTTTAGTCTTAGACTCTACCCCAAACGCCAAGCCAGTAGCTTGTCCATTGTGGTAAGGGTCTTGGCCAAGAATCACAACCTTTAGGTCTTCGAGCTGTGTAGTCTCAAAAGCCTTAAAGAGATTCTCTGGGTGAGGGAATACTCCTTTAGCTTTATCTGTCTTCACTTGCTCTATTAGCATGTCAAATGCTGCGGAAGAGATATAGGGGGACAAAGCGTCCCCCCAATCTCCTAGTTTACTTAACCAATTCATGTGGGTTGGGTAAATAATAATCTGGATTAAATACTTCGTAATCTAGATTAGGAACACTGTACAACTCTGCATCAGGTGGGAGCTCTACATCAAGCTCCTCTTCAAGCTCTCTGCGTAGAGAGTCTGCCTGAAACAAAATCTTACCGGTCATTCCGTCTATGTCATAGCCATGAAATTCAAGTATCTTCAGTTTCCATATGTCATCTATCTCTGAGTATCGTCCGTTAATAAAGTGCTCGTAGGATTTAGTGGCTGACTTAGGCACATTGAAAACAAATATCACATGGTACGGATCTGGATCGTACCGTCTGATAAATGCTCTGAATGCGCACAACGCAGATTCGAACTTCAAGAATTGTTGGTCACCAGAGAATCTGTACAGAAGAGCAATCACTCTCCCAGTATCATCTTCGTTGGTCCCAATAAAGCAGTTGATAAACAGCGAGTCCCACATAAACCACTGCCTGTCTACCCCAAGGAAGGGTAGAGCAAATGTGCTAGAGGAATTGAGCATAGCGTTATACAGATGATAACCTAGCATCTTACCTTGAAACACAAGTGGTCTAATAATATTGACTCGGAATGGGTCTTTAGGTCTAGGGTACACAGTACTCCCAGCAGTAATCTCCATCCCGTCTGCTGTATACAGCTTTACTATCTCTCCGTTCTCTTCTTGCTGATGGACATCAGTAAGATTTCCAGAGAGTCGTACAGTCCTCCCATTTTGCGGGGTCCATTTAAGCTTATCTAGTTTCACCATCCTTCTGAGTCTACGGGGTTGTTGGTAAGTATCTTAAGCTCAGGAATTTCAAACGAAGTCCCAAGCTCTCTAATCATGTCTTCATCAGTCTTAAGTAGGTACACAAGTCTGAATGTCTGATTGAATCTAAAGATTCCCTCTGTCATTCCACACTGTTCTACGTACTTCTTGAGCGCAAAGCTCTCGAAGTCCTTAGTCCTATCCTTCAACCAATTGTCAGACGTCTTCTCACCAACACCCTTCAACCCAGGAATGCCGTCAGTAGAATCACCCATTAGAACCTGCTTCCAAAGAAACTTCAAAGCTTCCTCGGGGGAGGTATGTATAAACTCTGCCGTACGATAATTGTAATGCATGCCTACGCATTGATACAATACATCCTTGTCTGGGGAACAGATGATCGTCTTACGCTCCGTGTTGTACGAATAGTAAGATACTAGATCATCTGCCTCCAGCTCAGGTGTATACGTAAAGCCCCAGTTCTGCATCAAGTGCTCTTGTAGAGCAGGAAAGATTACAGGACGTCTAGCTTTAGTATCCTTACGCCGGGCCTTGTACTGAGGATCTACTTCATACCTGAAGCATTTACCCCTAGTCAAGAACCCAGCATAGTGATTAGTATTGCATTGCGATAGCATGTGAGAAATACGCCCATCCAAACCCATCAAGGCTTCTTCGAACGTAGGTTTCTCCATCTCGTAGTACAACAGAGAATCCCCATCAATAAGACACACGTCGCTTCCCTTCGGGATTCTCTCTATACTACTCATCACAGATTCAGTACTTGCGCTTTAAACTCATCAATAGCTCTAGAGTTCTGAGCAAAGTCTTTCAAGATCTCAGCACGCATCTCTGCCCACTCTTGATCTGTCTTCGCTGCATACGTAGAACTATGGTAAATAGAACCATTTACCCCAGCCAGAGACGAGTGGACGAAGTATTGCAAACATCTGATTGCACCGTCAACGTCATCTGGGATAGCACCTACATGCATAGGGTCGATAAACACATTATGAATCTCACCCGCATACCATGCAATGTACTTCAGCCCACCTACGTGTAAACCTTTAACACACGATATATCGTCGTTAGTGTTAACGTAGCTCCAATCAGGTAGGCGATGAGTACAACCTACACGAATAAAGTGACCAGGCTTATCAAAGCCATTAAGCCCCTCACAGTAGAATGCATCTCCTCTGTTCCCCATTACAGAAGGTTCGAACAATCGTTCCTCTACTGTATCAGGCAAACCGTCAGAGCTAATTTCCCCAGTGTCAGGATTGAATGTACGTTTGTAGCGCAAAACTCTCTCCCCACTCTCTGGATCAAACTTGTGGAGCACCTCACTAGATACCTTGTACCCATTGAGAAGGCCCTCTTTAGTGATCTTCATCTGGTACATAGTAGCACGTTCAGTTGCAACGTCTTCATTCAGACCGTGCTCCTCCATCAACTCTTGCTTGAGTTTAGGGTGCACGTACTTCATGTTAACGAAGTTGAAGAAGCGTTCAGAGAATCTGCTTCCCTTCTCCTTCAACAATGGATTACGCAACCAGCGTGTCCACATCTTGACAAGTGGGTCAAACTCAATACCCATGTCCATAGACTCGTAGATACGATCTACAAGAGCTTGTGGCATAGGTACATCAGTCACCATGTCACCAACCTTCAGGAAGAACTCTCCTGTTGCTCGGTTAACAAAGATAAACTCGCACTTGTCCTGAATTACTTTAGTGTAATCCTCTACAGTTAGAGTTGCAAACAGCTCCAGATGGAGATTGTAAGTCTCTAGATCAGTAGCTTCATTGGCTGCTTCTGCAACCTTAGACATAGCATCGTACAGTTTCTCGTCGTACGTAACAGAGAAGGGCGTTTCTCCGTACGAACCAGAAATCAGTCCGTTGCTCACATTAATGTGAATCATTTTACTGAAATGATTAAGGGTTAGATTGCGGCATGTTAACTTCTATATCAAGCTTGCCGCGAGACTTGAGATAGTGGGTGAGCTCTCGCTCTAATCCGGTTGAATCAAGCACTGCAAAGTTAAGGTTCTCCATCAAAGGGCTAATCCCATCACAGATTTCCTCCATAACTTTTGCAAGCCTAATCAACTCAGGGTCAAATACCTTTGCAGCACTGACGTCATTAACAATAAACAGTTCTTTAGACTTAAACGCAAGGGCATCTGCATCATCTGTAGTAGTTGCAAAGTTCTGGAACTCTAAAATTCTACTCATTAGATCCATCACCTCCTTACACTCTTCAGCTGGTGGCATTGTATAGGGTCTGTAGATCTCCCTAACCTTGATTAGCTTATTGTACAGGTCCTCCCATCCAGGGATAAAGGAGCAATCCCCTATCCAACGCGGGACGTTACCAATAGCGCTTGCAGCCATCCACTTGCCTGCATGTTTGTCCATAGATATAGTGTTTGTCTCTGCATCCCACTGACAAAAGAACTCATCAATGTGTTTGCAGTTTGGGTTTTTAGAAACGTATTTGACATTAGCCTTGCTAACTCTAAGAAGCTGAGGAGTAGAGAATGACTTCAATTTCTCTTCCTCAAGCTCTCTTTTGTACCAGCCTTGAAAACGTACTGGTTTCTCATCTACATAGAAAGCGGGACCATCTTCAACATAGCTTATAAATTTATTTGTTATATCCCGTAGTTGAGGAGCCTGAAGAGCTAGCATGTTAGCAGCCATCACCAGCTTGTTCTGATCCTCCTTAGTACCATAGTACGTAAGTCGATCTGAGGTCATAACTGTAGACAACTTTGGCTCCACCTTGTCCAGGATGTAATTACTATGCTCCGTGTGGTCACGACGTAGAGTAAAAGCAACAATACGCTGCTCAACCTTACGACGTTCTTCGCGAGTCAACCCAGTCAAAGCATTATTCTGCTCAATAGCTTCCTCTCTACCCTTCAGTCCAGATAACCAGTCTTCAGGTACCTCTAGATCATCGTAGCTTTTTAGCAACGAGGAGTCTTTGAGATACTGTAGGACTTCAGGCTCTACATCTGCAGTACAGGTAATGATGACTGCCTTAGTACCCCCATCAGTCAAGTACAGATCCTTATTTCTAGACCTACCAGCTTCCTCACGGAAGTAGATCTTGCCAAAGTTTACATCTGCCCAAGACTTCAAAGACTCAGTCTCTATGTGTATCTTACCTTTCTTGACGTACTGAGTAACATACTTGACACTCAGTCCGTCGAGCAAACTCTGGGGACCAGAGAACTTGATAGACTTGTCCTTAGGATACTTAGGGGACATCTTGTTTGTGTCGATGATCTTACTCAGTTGCTTCAACACTCCGCTGTTCCCAGCAATGTTGTTCTTGAACAAGACATCTCTACAGGTATTCACCCACTTGAGAAAGTCATCTTCTTTCAGGCTCTCCTCTACAATAGAGGTAGCTTCGTCAGCAGCCCTGTCAATCACACCTTGAATAAACTTCTTAGTGTGCTCGTTCCAGATAACCTTCTCTCGTGATGGGGTAACCTCTACACCATCCTGAATAACTATCTCCTGCCCGTAAGTGCCTTTGATAGCCTGTCGAATGGGACACTTCAGACCCACATTACCAAACAGCTGCTCCATCTCCAGCTCACGGAAGTCTACGTACCCGTAGTTAATCCCAGTGCTAGAGCCAGGCTCCTTGACAATGATGATGTGAGGCTTGTAGTACGTACCATAGTTTGTAACTACGAGAGTATCTGAGTTGTAGATTACCTCAGACTGAAAGTTAACCTCTCTGCTATACTCACCCTCCTTAATAAAGAACTTGACGTTATCTAGGTAGGTCAGCTGATCTGAGATTGCATCCTCGTATCGAGAGCGGTTATGCTTCTTTACCCCAAAGGAAACTATAGTATAGTTCTTATCCTCTGTGGGCTCGTAGTGCACCTCAGTCCCATCACTAAACGTAATGCTAGGATTAAACTTAGGGATCAAGAAGTCTGTCTTGTACGGATAGCAGTTACACTTGAATCGCTTACCGTTGTGTACAGTCTCAATAGTGTAGAAGTCTACCCCAGTAGATAGGGCAACCTTAGCACCCAATCCAAAGGCACCAAAGTTCTGAGAGGTATTACGCTTAGTAGAATACCCAAGCTCCAATACACCCTCTAGTCTTCCATCCCCAATCCCAACACCGTGGTCTATGATCTCAACTCTGTCACAAAACCCAACACCTTCGTTGCGGTAGTAGTTAATTGTGACATTGTTATTCTCTGTGTTTAGATTAGCTAGGTTGTAGTACGTGGGATCAAAGTTAGAGTCAACGTACTGCTCCCCATCTCTGCGGATATAGTAGTCAGCCTCTTTCTTCTCTCCTGTCAAAATCTCAATAGCCACTTCCTTCTCACGTTGTGAATCGCAGGCGTTTGTCACCAGCTCACGTATGGTCGAAGGAATAGGGGTAGAGTACTGAGTTGATTGAAGGATGTCAAACACCATCTTCTCAGCACCCTTGTTAATGCGCTTCTCTAACCCTGCTGTGTTAGATCGCACAGATTGATCAATAGTCTTGATACTCATCTCAATTGAAGTAAAGGTTTCTAAGTTTCTGTAAGTAAGTAGTGTATTCTGGAATTAGTAACGACTCGTCAAATGGGCGTACTCTGTGCTTAGCATGACTGTTGATGTAGTCCACATGCTTAGAGATTTTCTGATCTATATCACCGGAATTGCACGGAAGGAATTTAAAGTGTGCCCCTCCTGCATCCCCAGTCCATCTCAAGAACATGGCGAACTCTACACCACTTCCATATGCTACAGTCACCAAATCGCCAGGTTTTATCTCGTGAGCTTTATACTGCTGTACCCATAACGGCTCAGTTAGTGTGTTGAATGTGTTCATGTTTACATAAATAAAAAGCCCCAACTTATTCGGTCGGGGCTGTTAGTTCTAAAATAGCTTCTACGGTTTTTATACACTGGTTCTGGTTCCGTGGGACAAAGAGTACAGGTGGGTCATCTTGCTCCATCATCAGCTTCTTGAACATCTTCCACTTGAGTGGGAATCGTTCATTAGCAAATCCTTTGCATTCGATGATCCACTTCCCTTTCGGGTCTACAAAGTCAGGGGTGTATGTAATGTCCCTTACCTTGTACTTCTTCTTGTCTTGGTACCCAGTCTTACCATTGTCTTCGTAAGACGAATTAGCATAATGAAAACCCTCAAGAAGCACGTACTTGTGTTTCTCGTAATCATTTTCAATCCCAGCCTCTTTGAGCTTACGATAACAAAAGGCTTCGAGCATCGAGCGGAATTTAATCCCATCTACCTCTTTGCGCTTAGCCTTTATTTTTCCTCGGTACCCGCTTGTGGTACGAGACTTTGGTACATTTCGTGATCCAGTTCTTTTACCTCTTCTAGCCATTCTTTTTCTAGTCGTTTAGCTTCGTTCTGATCTCCAACATCTAGGGGAGTTCTTGTCCCGATGTTAGCCATCATAGTAGAGGCTTTGTGTAGGATTGTATCAATCTGTGTCCGAATCTTTTGGTCTGTGTAGTACGGTGATTCCATGAGGTAAACTGTTCTTTATAAAGTTATCTGCCTCACCAACTCCATGATTCTTGATTAGATCTGAGATGTCTTTCGACTGATACTCAGCCGGAATGCAGACGTTGATGAGTGTGTACTCATCGCAGATCTTCTCAGCCATAGTCTGGCCGGGATTAGTTTCAGAATCGTAGTCGTTGTCATACAGCACTACAACCCTATCGAACCTAGACTTCAGCTCTTTAATCAGAGCTTCGTCTGGCATTTGCATTTCGCTTTGAAGTGCAACGGATTGATAGCCAAGCACCTCCAAACACATGATATCCTTGAGGGAACTTGTAAGAAATACAACCGCCCCAGTTTGAGGAAGTTGATCGTAGCCTTGTACGCATTCTTTAGGTGTGTTGCTATACCATTTATGATCCGACTCAAGCGGGCAATAAAGTTTACGACCCAAAGGAAAGTCATAAGCATAGCTGATCGTATAGCATCGAAAACGCGTTTCATTGATCCAAAAGTATTCAATAGGTGAGACCCTAAATTTAGTCAAAAGAGCTTTAGTAATAGCAAACTGTTCCCAAAACTCTTTATCTCTAGTATCCCAAGCCCGTCGTTTTACCTGGATTCTAGCTCCTTTCTTCTCTTCGATCTCTTGGACTCCATACGTTTTCGCCACCACTGCACTGTTACTATTATGCTTGGTAAGACCAAGACCAAAGTCAGTACTAATAACGCATAAACATTCTCGGAAGCCCAGAGAGTACTTGTGCATAACATACCCAAAGCAATTAAAAGTGTGGTCTGGGCGCCCGAAGTCTTTGTACAACAGGCGCCCTTTCCACATCACTATACTTACAGTTGGGGAGTTATCACTACGTAGATCAGACTTAAACTTCTGCCCGACCTGCTTAAAATTAGGACAGTAGAATCTGAAAATATCGTACTCAGTGATCTTAGAGAGGATGACATCCGTGTGAAGATAGTCCTCACTGCGTCTAGCATTTACTCCCATCAGCCCCAGCTGTTCCTATTACCAAGGAGCTTGGTCCAAGGTAGCTTGGTTCTCTTGCAAACCTAGTGGATCATTAGGAGTCTCACTGTCTGGAGCTACAAGAACTGGTTCCCAACGACGAAGCGCTAGGTCAGCATTGTACTCAGCATTGAATGCACCGTAATCACCGTTCAGTTCTTTAACGAACAGGTCGTTACGCTGAGGCTTGAGTCTACCGAAGTGCTTAGTGTACACACTCTGGTACTTCTCATCCTTAACACCCAGCAGCAGACGAACCTTGTTGTCTTTGAGTGCATCTACATACCCACGCAGCTCAGCTACATCACCATTGACGATCTGGTCAATAGATTCTAGATAGCAATCACCATCGTTAGATACGTTAGCCCAAGCCTTCAGGAAGTTGAGCAAGGTATCCTCACCAACGTAGGCTTTACGTACACCTTCACCATTGTACCAATCGTACTTAGTTGAAGGATCAGAATCACTCCAAGAGATCTGAGCACGGTTGTTAGTAAACATGTACTTGTCACCGTCCTTGTTCACTCGATGGTTTGGTTGCATCAAGACATCAAAGCGGGTGAGGAAGTCAGGACCAACGTGGTTTACCCAGAAGGTAACCTTGTTGTACACGTTGTCATTAATAGTGACTCCAGTGTACTCTGGTTCTGACTTAAGGTTTACACCCAGATCAGCAAGCTCTGCTTGAGTTGGGTTAACAGCTACTACGCTCATAGGGGCGATACCCACGTACAGGGTTACGCCACCACCAGCTACAGCTTCTTGAGAATTATTACTAGCTATCGCCATCGTTCAAAAAGGTATTAAGTGTTTCGTATTCGTTTTCACTGCGGGTATCAGTATACACCTCGTTAACAGTTTCTTGGTCAAGAGTAGCTTCAGCCTGAGTCTCCTCAATCTGAGGGCAGTCAATGCAGTCTTGCAGGTCCATCTGGTTAGGATCAACCTTTGGGGTTACATCATCCACCAACTTGAAGCGAAGTGACTTGACTTTGTTCTTCTTCACACGCTTACCCTTGAGGGCTGGGTGTTGGAACATAATCTTCACTTCAGCTTTAGTCAAGCCATACTTAGTAGCAATCCCATCACGGTCAATACCGTTGTCAAGATCACTGATCACACCGCTAACGGTGATTACTGCAGGGGTTGGGTTAGTCTGAACCTCCTGCTGCTCATTTACTTTTGCGTCAATCATCGCAGTTAATCAATAAAAATGTTTGTCCAATCTAGTTCCATGACCTTCCCTTTCAGGTGATCACATCGAGAACCAGCATTTACGTCTTGACCAGCATCAAAGCTGATCATGGTCTTGTCCCCCTCACGGAAGACATACCCAATAGCATCGGCATTAGCGCATGTGATACCTCTGATCTTACCAGTCAGGTCGAGGTCCTTAGAGGTTACCTCTTTACCTTTCTTCTCGATCACCTTGTCTTTGAGGTGACCAACCAGAATCACATGGTCGGCAAGTTTACTCAACCTGTCCAACCACTTCTTGTACGCCATACGCAAATACAAATACCCAGCGCCATTAGGCAAAGAAAGAACAGACAGACCTTTGTTGTCTCTGTCAAAGTTCTTACCCATTGGTGTGTTTCTGTAGAGTACCTTAGCCTCTGACTCACACCAAATTTCCAGCTGAGTAATTGTGTCTACTGCTACATACTTGTACGGTCTACCCTCCTTGATAATAGATTGCCCGATCTGAGACAGCTCAGTTAGGTTGTGCGCTTTAATCTTAAGCGCTTCAACCATGTCAGTACCGTCCTCTAGATCGAGAATCAAACAGTCCTCCAATGAAGAGAGTGCTGTTGTCTTACCAATCTTAGGTGGTCCATACAAGACCATGTTCTTGGGAGACTTTCGAAGGGCTTTCACCTTCTTCTTAGGTAGTTCCAAGTTTGCGTTCATTAATAGTAAACGTTGATAAATCTGTTTGAAACGGGATCATGCCTAGCAATCCATCCCGATTCTTTTCTACATGCACAGCCAACAACCCTACTGGGTCTTCACCACAGTATGTATCTGTAATGTTGTACAGATCGTACGGTCGTTGGAGCATCATCACAACATGAGCATCTTGACCAATAGAATCGCCCCCAAACAAATCCGTGAGGAGAGGTTGGTATTGATTCTTTGCTCTGTGCTCTTGCTCGATATTCCTGTTGAGTTGGGACAGAAGTATTGTAACACTCCCCATCTTTGACTGCATCCACATACACCCTTTGGACAGGGTGTTTAGCTTCTGCAGTTCTGTATCCTCTCTCCCAATAACAAGACGAGAGTGGTCAATCAAGTTGATGATCGTCTTCCTAGGACTCTTCCTGAAGATCGCTTCATTCACTTTCTTGACCGCTGTCATGTCTTGGGGGATAGAACAGAAATAGATGGGGTAGCCCTTGTACTTCTGTGTCTCATTCACGTAACTATCAAACTTCTCCTGAGATAGTTTCTGCTCAACTGATAGTAGCTCGAAGGTCTGTAGCTTGGTGTCCTTAGAGCCAGCACGTAATATCTGCTGGTCACCGGGCATCTCAAAGCTCCAGTATACGACTACTATATCTTTCTGAGCATTCTTGTCTAGCAGATCGAAGATCAACTGGTTACTGAATGCAGACTTCCCAACCCCAGGTCTACCGGCAATGACATACATCTTACCGGGCTGTAAGCCGCCCATGAGGTTCTTATTCAATCTCTCCCATTTAGTAGGCAGTACGTTTCTGTTACCGTTCATACCATCACGTACGTGTTGGATAGAACGCTCTACTTCTTTGGAGATATGTCTAAGCTGGGGTAGGCTAGAGCCTTCTGGTAATTCTGGAGGGGGTACTGGTCGGTTCATCGTCTAGTCCAATGTATTTTTCCCACGAGTGATTGTTCACCCATGTGGTTAGTTGTTGCATAAACTTGAGGGAGTCATCTCCTCTACGCATATCCAACTCTACATCCAGAGCTTTGATAACCTCTTTGTGTTTCCCAACGTTCCCACCCAGATACTTCTCGTATCTGATGCGTGCTTTCTCGTTAGCCTTGGCCATAGGATTCTTAGCTCTAAGAACCCTAGCACCCACCTTTAGAGGAAAATGGGCCAAGAGTTCAGACCACATTTGTAAGAAGGGGGACTCTAGGTGGGAGTAGAATGGCTCTCTTACAGTATGTTCTGAGGTCTCTTGACCCAATTTCAAATAGCCTTTGGTTTGCAGTTTCTCTGAGTCTACAGTGAGGCTCAAAGTCGATAGAATATCGTAGGCTTTTTGATGCAGCAGATACAAATATAGATACTCGTCCGCGGTAATACAAAGATTTGCAAGACTTTCAGTGTTGATTTCTACATTCATATCGAAGATTTAAACGGTTTATTTAAATACCATGTAGACCTCTACACCTTTCACCGAAAACTTCACTGACTTCACATCAGTTACATCCCCTGTCTCCGTAGGCTTTACGGGTGTTGGGGGGTTCACTTCGATAGTCGCAGGACCAGTAACAGTCATACGTTTCTTACCTCGCAGGATATTGTAGTAGCGTTGTACTATCCCATTGTGAGTTCTCCCAAGAATAACTGCAGCTTTGTGCGCACCACGAGATACTCCGAGTCGTTCTACACATCCGAGAATGTAAGTGTCATCATCAGCAGTATAGCGAGTTCTTTTTGTTTTAATACGTGACATCGTCAATTGAATTTAACCAGTTAACATTACTTAATTTGCTTACAGCGTTTCGTAACCACTTCTCCTCCTGAGACTCTGCTACGTACAGTATAAAGATCTTACCGACCTTATCCTCTGCGAGTCGAAGTAGTCTACCCACACGCTGAATCATGGGTAGTGATTTAGAATCTAGACCTGCAATGATCCCAACCTCTGAGTCGGGTACATCGAAGCCTTGATTCAAAGCTTTGGTTGAACAAAGAATCTTGTTCTCCCCAGACTTGTACTGCTCGAGTATCTTTTCTCTAACCTTCTTCGTCTTACCACTATGGTATGCCAACCCGTCAAGGTGCTCGGCCATATCATCTGTAAACGAATTAGTACCAGAGAATACGAGGATCTTTTTATCCTCATACTCAGCAGCAATTCTGTCTGTGTAATCTAGTTTATTGTAGGCATGCTGAACTATCTCCTTACGCTCTCTAATAGCGGCGTAGAACATAACAGCAGCTGCCTTATCACCAGGAACCTTCCCGCTCAGTACCATCTTAGCCATGTTGAATGCATCAAACTGACCAAGTCGATACTTAGCGTGTACGAATTTGTTGTTTGCTTTCTTGTACGCTTTTGCTTCGTCATCCAGTAACTTGACCGGGACACAATTGATTTCGTACGGAGCCACCAACCCCATCTGTACACAGACGTCTAGTGATATTAGGTAACAAATAGGTGCAAGGTTCACCAAGAGTGAGCGGTACTCATCTTCTTCTGGGAGAGTAGCTGTCATACAGAGCAGCCTTTCGTACGCATTGTACTCAAAGAACTGTCTATACACAGGACTCAGCCCAAGGTGAACCTCATCACAAACTACTATGGAGTATTCCTCTCCTCGTAGCTTGTGCGCTGACTGATAGCATATAATCTCAATGCTATCTAGTACATCTTCCTTACCCCACTTCTTGAACTCTTCTTTGAATTGATCTTGAAGTTGGGTAGTAGGGACAAGGATTAATCCCTTGCCCCCGTAAGTCTTAATCACATGAGCAACAGCTAGTACACCACATCGGCTCTTCCCGAATCCAGTACCAGCTATGATTGAACCAGTAAAACCTTGTGCGGCCCACTGGTTCAATGCTTTCTTCTGTTCTTTAGACTTGATCTCCAACAGGTTCGTCTTCCTCCCCATCTAACTGCGGTTTAAACTTTATCTCTTCCTCGATACTCTTATATATTCCCGCATACTCTGGGTAGACCTGCATCCAGTCGTCATGCCTCCGCAAGCTGTGCAGTACCGTAGAGTGATCTCTCTCGATAAGCATCCCGATAGTGTTGTAGCTACTACCTAGATGATATCTGGATATAGCTATGTAAGCTCGTCTAGCACACACTGCTTCGTGTATACGAGATCTGCTCATAGCTTCTACAAGTGATACCCCAAATGCCTCAGAGGTCAATGCGAGTATACGTTTGTAGGTCATCCCATACATAACATGGTACCGCTTAGATACTCTGTTCTTAGCAGTCTTTTGCAGACCTACATAGATGTGCGGAGCTACACTAATTTTACTCTCCGGAACCATGCTGCCTTCCCTCTTTTAGCGCTTAGACTATCTACTAATTCTACTGCATCGTCTAGTGAGTACGTCACTACGATGGGCACCTCTACCCTGTCTTCAATCTGCATCACTACATACACATGCTCATCTTTGCGGGAGGCGCAGGCCCACCACTGCTTAATCCATTTTACCATAATTGAAATATTAGATGTCCCCACTTAGTGGCAATCATCATTGCTAAACCTATCCCCAAGAAACCACAAAGGGTGTAAACTACACCCCATACTAATCCGTTCTCGAAGGACTTCTTTTGAATATCAGATACTATGTGTACCTGCTCTTCAGTAAAACACATTGGGTCAATCATAGGGCAAACTCTTCTTTAATTTCAGCTACCATAGCCTTCCCTTCAGTGGTTAGCCCTTTTTTGTCCCAATGGACTGCCTCATCATGGAGACGCTGTACGCTAGTCCAGAACTCTGCCCCTAGCCCACGGTATTCTTCAACAAGAATCTCATCAGTATTTTCAAGAAGGTAGTAAGCATCTTCTCCATTGTGAGTATCTAGCCAACGATCATCATTGATGTATTCATCTTTGATAAACATCCCAACCGCACACTTTGACCCATCGTCAGATAGATAGAGGCATTCCGAGCCACACATTTGGACGCTTCTGTTCTTACTATTAAAGTGCTTAGCAACAATGTCTAGCACCTCTCTTCTTTTTTGTTTGATTGTTTCCATCTCTCTATTGGTTTGAAAAAGGTTTTTAACTGGTCTATGATGTACTGCGTACCTTGCTCAACTCCGTGATGGTGTGCATCACTTACATTTCCCCAATCCCACCATTCTTCTTCTGCATCAAAGGATGGATTGTCGTACTTTTCAATTAGCTGCTTAATAAAATCTTCTGCGTTCATCTCTCTATTGGTTTAAAGGTTTTGTTAAAGCAGTCTTCGCTGTCTTCATACTTTACCCAAAAGTCTGTTCTCTGACCATCAGATTGAAACTGACACATCGAATCTTTCTCTTTCTCAAGAAATGACTTTTCATTCTCAAGTAACCAATCTACACAATAGACCTCCCCAAAACTATCAGTCTCTTTTGATGCTCTTAAGTGATCAAATACTTCTTGCATCGGTGTTTTCATCTCTCTATTGGTTTGGGGGTTTATTTTGGCCTGCATCTCTTCTTCCATTTCCTGCACGTAGCCAATAGGAAGAAGTCCCCTGCTTATGATTTCTACTTCAAGCTGACGTATGCGTTCGAGCAAAGCCAACTGCGTGCGTTCTACTTTCGTCATCTCTCTATTGGTTTTCTGTTGTCTTAACGACTCTGGTTTTCACAGGCGTTGTTTTTGCTCTAAATATAAATTCGGCTTCGTGCAGGGAGGAATACCAACCCGTATGAGATGTAGCAAGTACATTGGCATCATTGTACCACCAGCCGAAGATTGATTTTTTCTGCACGCAATACCACTTTTGGCTATAACTGTTTGTGCGCTCAATGATTCTATACTTCTTCATCTCTCTATTGGTTTATTGTGCACCCAGTAGGGCTTGAACCTACGACCTAACCGTTATGAGCGGTTTGCTCTAACCAACTGAGCTATAGGTGCATTGGATTTAATTGTGTCAAGGACAGGATTCGAACCTGTATAAGTGTTACTATACTTCGCACTTTCATTTAGTTATTATCAGACTTTTAATGAGGTCGTATCTCGTGTTATACTGTTTTACCTAAATAGCGTTTACCATTACGCCACCTTGACATTTGTAATCGTGATAGGATTCGAACCTATTACAGCTTTTCCATACAGAGTCAGCCTTGCTGTTACTCAACC
>Ga0208767_1000103_pt1 | contig 55732 bp, 71 predicted proteins | sample VirMetDEL_Mar_21_FD_184514 | JGI IMG/M metagenome (GOLD analysis project Ga0208767, IMG submission 184514) | Aqueous microbial communities from the Delaware River and Bay under freshwater to marine salinity gradient to study organic matter... | ecosystem: Environmental > Aquatic > Marine >...
TCAGAATGCTCATTCTCGTAACGGTTGTATTCGAGCCCGAACAAGGCATTAAGGCCGGGTTCCAGCTCTTTCGCTAGTTGTGCGCGAGAGATAGCCATTGATTAAGCCCTCCTTAAATGCCGGTGGAATCCGCAGTCGTTTGAGAATCAAACGAGCGAGTTCCAGCGTTAAAGTGTGCGTTAAGACGAACGATCAGCGGAATACCGGCTGCGGTATAGTCGCTGTTTGCTTCGTCGTCCATGATACCTACGATGCGCAACGGCAAAGTCGCCGTAGTTGCAACGGAGGAAACACTCAAAGCAGAGTTAGACGAGCCTGTATCGGTCGAACCGGTACGAGCCGACGTACCCAACGATGCGTTTGCAAACACAGTTGCAAGAGCAGTCGCACGGTTAGTCAGAGACGCGTCAGAAGCTACTTTGAACAGTTGGTTCGGGTTGTCTGCAACGAACGCCTTTACAGGGTAGTTCGTGTCAACGCTGACAGAACCGGAACCGGGCCAGTAGTTGAGCCATACAGGTTTTTTCTGTACGGAGTCTTGATACTCCACACCCATCAGGACACCAAGCGCCTGCGTAGTACCACCGTTAGTGGCACCAGCAAAGTCGATAACGCCGTCCGCAGTTGGGACAACGATACCGTACTGGTAGATCGCGTTGGTATTGTCAGAAGCGATTTCATACTGGGTTACACCAGTTGAGTTTGCACCGCTGCCGACGAGCCCGATAGGACGTAGACCATAGGCAGTTGATTGATTTGCCATTTTAGGTTTCTCCTATTGGGGCAGCCCTATGTTTTGGGGCCACCGAAGGTTACACGAGATTGACGGTCAGGTTTGCTGATCGTCATGGTGGAATGTGCATTCTCGCGCATCATGTCCTGATCGACAGCTTGCATCTGGTCACGATTACGTTGATTAAAGTAATCGCTACGTTCTGCAATTGTCTCCTCTGGAATACGAGCAAGAAGCAGTCCGCCTACTCCAAACACACCTTGGTATTTACCTGTTTCCACAACGGGAGCTTCGAAGTCTGGATATTCGTCCGCACGGACCAATTCCCAACCTTCTCGCATTTTTGCACTGACGTTCTTTGTATCGTCAAAACCACGCGTTTCGGCGCGAATCCAACGATGCTTAAAGCCATCAGGCGCAGGCGGTGCATCTAACATTGACGGGGGAGCCCAAGGCTTACGAACGGCCTGTTTCTCCCGAGTTTGGTTAGCGCGAGAAGCACGATTGATGGATGTTCCACCTTCTTTTACTTGGTCATTCATCTTTCTACTCCTTCACGTATTTCGCATATTCTTCAAGCGGCACACCCAATTTCTTCGCTATTGCGACTTGGCTCGGGGTGAGTCGAACCTTTTTCCCACTGCGCCCAGTATTTGAACTTCTCGAAGCGCCAACAACCGTCTGAGCGGCACGTTTGTTAGCCGATTTTCCGCCGTTTCCAAACTTGTCAGATATACGACGGTCGAGTTCAGTATAGTAGTCATCGCTCTGCGGGTCAAATCCTTCGTCTTCGACAAGTTTTTTGTGTATTCCGAAGGCAGCATACGTCATGGCTTCGTCTTGGCCAAACCATGAGTTTTTAAGGGCCCACTGTTCCGCTTTCGGATCAGGGCGACGAGGCTGTTGTGCAGGCATCGGCTGGCGAGACTGGTGTTGTGCGGCAGCTTGTTGCTCCTTCAAATACCGCTCTTGCTGGGCTTTTGCTTGCTGCGCACGATCTGCTTGGATAGCTAGATTGGTTAGCTTCCGCTGTGCTTCAACAGTTTTAGCCGAGTCGCCAACCTCAATCGCACGAGCCAGTTCATGTTCGGCTTGCTGGATTTGCGTATTAACGCGGTTGGTGTACTCGGTGACATAGTTGTTATCCATCGAGTTCATACGCTGCTTGAGCGTCTGGGTCTCGGATTGGACAGCCTGCGCGTAACGAATAGCTTCTTGCTCGCGGCGTTCAGCTTCACGCATTTTCTTTGTCAGGCGGTCAATACGCTTCTGCGTAGCAGTCTCCGCCTTACGGAAATTCTCATCGGAATCACCGTCGTCATGGTCAGAGGCTTGAGCCTCTACTTCAACTTCAGTGTCCTGCTCTTCAAAGTCTAGTTCGACTTGATCTTCTTCTCGTTCAGCCATGTTTCACCTTTACATATGATGGATGTCTTCAGGGTCCAGAATAGTCGCGAGTATCTCATCATCGTTGAGAATACGGACTTCTCCGCCATCGATCTGGAAGCGTGAGCCAGCATAACGAGCGAACATCACCCACTGCTTTTCCTCACACCACGGACCGGACGGAAACTTTTCGGTATCCTTGTACGCCAAGGGACCGACTTTAAGGACGTAACCTACCTGAGTAGAAACATTGTTCTTCTCTTGGACTTCGCTAGGCAGAAAAATACCACCCGCGGTCTTGGCTTTGCCTTGGTAAGGTAGGATTAGAATGCGCCACCCAGTAGGGGCTGGCATTCTTTCAAGAAGACCCACACCAATTGCTTCAGGATTAAGGCGGGGTTTTTCGACGTAAGCGTCGGCGAGGTTTGGCTTTTCGCTCTTAGCCTCGGTACTTTCTTTAGTTTTTGCTAAAGCGGCTACGCCTTCTACGGCGGCAGCCAAATCAATTTTAGCTGATTCAGTCATTTGATCGCTCCTGTTTATCTAGCAGGCCCTTGAGTTCCTGTTCCACGTGGTTAAGGCATTCCATGTTGCCCATAAGCTCACGATAATGCTCCATCGACTTAACGTTTCCGTTTAGCATGAAGTCCACGCAGCCTTGGCGACGTTCTCGGAGAACCCGAAAAACCGCTTCGGCAAAATATATTTCGTCCATCCAGTCCTCGCATAGTATCGTACAACACGTGGGTTGATCCTAGCACAACTTGTATAAGATATGCTAGGAGAAACTAGATAATTATGCGAGTTCGAAGTGCGGCCCATCCAAAAACGGGCGCTTGCCCTGCGACCGACGTAAATCAATGTACGCGTTCATCGCGTCTTCCATCGTACCATTCCATTCCCGAATGTCTGGGATATGCCACGCGCAACCCCAACGGATGCCGACGTCACACGCTTCTGCACCCTTTTTCATGGCATCTGCCACTTCGTCGTACAAATTCAATTCCCACGATCCCCGCGAACCCAAATAGACCATAAGGTCGACGGCCTCGCCGTCGATGTGCTTGGACTTCATCGTCTTACTGGCACCCTTGGCCACCAGCTCACGCTGTTCTTCAATAGTCCGCAGCCCACAAATCACTCCAAAGTCAACTTTGGTCTCGGTGATCGCGTATTTGACAACCGCAATCATGCGCTCGTCTACGCCTTCCATTCTATCCAGACTACGCTGGGATAATTTAAACGCCATTTGTCGCCCTTTCTATGTTGAAGCGAACATTCTCGTGGTCCGGATAATGCACTACCACAGGCCCCTCGGGGCATTCATAGTTGATAGTGGCCAGCAACGTAGCTTCACCCAAAGCCACACGGTCGTAGTGGCCCTCGCGAATAAAAACGTTGAAACCAAATTTATCGACCTTGTCGTTGGCGGGCCCTGAAAATTTGGTAACGCTAGGGGTTGCCGGATGAACAACATATTCGCTGTCTCTGATTTCCAGAGTAAATCCCGTGACGTCACAATCATCACGTATCTTTTCTCTGGCTACGATAACGCGGAACGGGCCATCAACAGGCCCGTCCGTAATTTCAAAGTGTTCTGGTGCCCAGATCAAGATAGGTTTATCAAACAGACCAAGTTTATCGGACAACGTATAACCGCCGCCAATCAAAGCAAAGGTCGCTGTTACAACCCCGATACCCTTAGTAACTGCTTCTACATCCATCTCACTTAGCTACGCCTTTCGCTTTCTCATAAGTACGCAAGCCACCAAGGCCCAGCATACCCAACAAAACCGTCATCAGGCTGTCCATATCAAACGACGGCAAATCGCTTGGGTGCAAACCCGTGACGTTAAACGCAACCAAAACAAATACGATAAGTGGGTATAAGATAAAGTGGTACGCTAACGCGGCTGCACATACCCAACCCACCATCGGTCTCCACCCCGCCACAAAAATACTGCGGTGTGCAGCTTCTGTTTTGTTTACTTCGAGCTGACCCATTGTCTGCTCGTGCATTTGTTTTTCAGCCATTGTCGCAATCTCATGCGCCAACTTGGCTTTTTCGTCAGCGTCCGGAATAAACTTGTCCAAAAGACTACTTACCGGACCAATCAGTGCTTGTAACATGGGTCTCCTCCTAAGATTTCCCGCATTTTATCCTATACCGATTTGTTAAATTTTTAAAGAATAAAGGTTACTTGCGGGACATCCACGCGGACGCCCCCATGTATGCGCCAACCACACCCGCCATGGAGATGTAGAACAAACCGAACAGATCAGACAACGCGGTTACTCGCTCCACAGATACCGCAGGAGTGACAAGAAGAAGGGTAAAAGCAAGACAAGCACCGAGAGCCACAGTAGCCATGTGCTTCTGCGCTCTAAGTTTTCTAATCTGCGCTTCTGCTTCTCCAATCTCTTTAGCAGCCGCAAGCTCTTCGTCTGTAATGATTCCATCTTTGTCTATGTCGTACTTCGAATAAGCCGTCCCTTTTTCAAACGTTTTACTTGTCATAGCGCACCATCCCTCAAAGTACTTTCCCTGTTTATTCCGGTATAACCTCAAAGCAATATACCGTAGTTTGACTGGTGGTTATCAAGACTTTTGCATCTTCAAGAGCTTCCCTACACTCGTTCTCAGTGGTAAACTGATTAAGTTGATAATGCTCAATGTTGTTATTCATAACTTGGAACCATACCAAAAACCACATCACCACTTCCCCTGACTTCTACCCATGAAATACAGTACAATAGCCAAACCAATGATGCCTGAAAGCACGAGCAAGATACCTACGGTCCACTCTATTAAGGCGCGTTTAAACTCTTCTTTCCTGTAAATTTCTTCTTTGCGCTGCTTTCGCATCTGCGCCTCAATGTGCAGAACTTCCTCCCAAGCAGAAGGACCGTACTGGAAACTGATGAAGCTCTTGATTTCATTGCGCATTTCGGACATCTTTTTTCTTTGCGCAAATATTTCTATGGCGCTATGCGTATCTGATCCTTTAAATTTATACCAAGGAGGGTTCTTGATTTGCTCTTCAGCAAAGGCAAAATCGCTGCAAGCCTTGCCCCACTTGCCAAGCTGACCCGTAATATCTTGCAGCTCACGGCCTACGGAAATGCCATGCTTGATAGCGTTGTAGGCGGATGTGGCAAGGCCAACGGCTGTGATAGGATCAATCATGTGTCCATGTACCTCGCAGGGCAGTAAGCATCTGGGTGGACAACGTGCCGTTTATCGTACCATTGACCGTTCTTTCCGCCCGGTGCGCCACAGTCGTAGTAGCAGGCTTTATAGAACGACGTGCCGTAGTTGTTTACGAAAGTGTGTCCGTACCCGACAAATACAAGAACACACCACACTAAAACTCTCCGACAAACCTCTTGCCCTTCTTTAAAGGCATATCAGCACCCCATAAAATCTGTGCCCTTAATGGCTGCACCGGCACCACGCATTTTCATCTTGCGAGGCGTATCACTAGCCATAGGCGCTGGCGCAGACTTACCGTAAGGGATACGACCCTGACCTTTGATGTCCGCATACTCAACCGCCTTCGGCGGGTCTTTAGGCGCAGAGCCGTTTACTTTTACTGTACGATTTTTCATGTTGGTCTCCTAAATGGACTGTTTAGAGATGCTTGCTGCACCACTTGCTGCGTATTAATGGGCGAGCCGTAAGCCGTAGGAACAGAAGCCTGTCCACTAGGCGGGCGGTAAAACGGCGACAAGTCGCCTACCATTCCAGCCGAATAAGACGTCGGGCTAGTGCCGTAAGTCCCAGACGAGGCTTGCTGCTGTTGCGTGTTGCCCGTGTCTTGGTTCTCCTGAACCAACGAGCCAATACCGCTGTCCATAGCAGTCGTGCCCGCGTTAATGTTGTCCATCGACGTTAAACTATCGGGGTTATAGTTTATACCCGTCCCGCCAGAATACTGAGAAACAAGTTGTTGCGCCGCATCCAGAGCTGCTTGATTGTTCGGAGCGTGTTGTTGCACAAACGCAAGGCGGTTTTGAGCGATTTCCGGATTGGATTCCATCAAAGAATTGTTATAGGCAATCTGGCTTGTGTTAAACTGACGGTGTGCCGCCTTATATTGCGGATCACTAGCCACACCGCTCGCCCACGTATTTAGGTGCCAATCAGCAAAGTCATCACCCGAAGACATATTGTCAAAAGCGCCCAGACTATCCGCAGCCTCATACAAAGCCTTCTGCGTCATACGCTTAGAACCGTCGGCAAACGTCAACAAAACCATGTCGTTGCCTAACGCCTCGTTTCTGCCACTGCTCACATCCGTCATTTTGACAGCGCCGCCGTCCTCAAACCGCTGCGGATACGCATAGTTCAAGCTCTTTCCCATCATTGCTGCGGCCCCCCTTGGTTACGTTGTTTCAACAGCTCACGCTGCATTGCAGCGTCGATGCGAGCCTGAGTTTGACGCTCTTGCGCCGCCAACCGCTCTCCAAACTGCTGAGAACGAATTTGCTGGCCCTGCGCGTCCAACTGTACCTTGGCTTGGTCGATCTGTTGATCGGCCTGATCCGAAGCAGCCTTTTGCTGCAACTCGGCTTCCTTGAGCTGTACAAGTGGGTCCGGGGCCCCCGCGCCAGATAGTTGCTGCGACAAATCGCGAACCTGTTGCAAACCTTCCGCAACAAACTGAGCCGTCATCTGCTCCATTTGCAGCATCTGTTCGTCGTCCGCAGGCTGACCGCCTTGTTGCTGAACCATTTGCAAATATTGCTGTGCCGCCTGCTCGCGAGCCGCGATCTGGACATGCTCCATAACGTGCTTTTGCAAGTTGATAGCGACCGGAGGCATCTGACCAACCATCGGTGTCGCCCCAAAAGTAAGGTGCGCCATGATGTGCGCCTGATGGTTCTGACCTTCAAACGCCGTCATCGGCAACTGATCCAACGCGTTGATGTTCTCTTGTGCTGGATCAAGCGGCTCTGGAATTTCCGCAGGCGTCGCCTTCATCAAACGGTCCACATCGCTCACACCCAAAGCCTCATACATGTCACGGAAAACCTCGTGCATGTTGTGTATCTCTGGTGCTTGGGCCGCGAGCTGTAATTTGGTCTGCGCGAGCATAATCCGCTGCGCTTGGCTGAATACATTCGGGTTGCTGACCGGAATAACGTCCACGCGGTCGTCAAAGTCCTTTGCCATGATCGTCTGATCGTTGCCCGGAACAGAGTACGGATACTCCTGCGGCAAGCTTTCAGACATCACGCGAGCTAGAATTTTAAACTCCTGACGCATCGCATAGTGCAAACGCTTATGCACTGCGCTCATGACCCGCGAGCCTTGCTCCATCATGGCAATAGTCGTGCCAACAGGGGCTTGCTGGTTGCCGTCACCAACCTTCAAGTCAGTGATAGTCGCGAACCGCTGGCCAGCCTGCACAACAAAACCAAGAAGGTTAAACAGCGTCTGGTCAGGGCCCTTAAACGGCAAGGGCATGAGGCTATCGCGGATAGCCCCACCGGGAGCGTCCACGTCTCGGAACTCACCGGGCTGCAAAGGATCGTCGTCATCTCTGATACGCAGCCCACGGGCCTTGAAACCCGCTGGGAGGTTGGACAACGTACCAGCATCGATCAACTGTCGCAGTGCCGCCGTGGCGGTCCGTGACAGACCACCAATCGTATGTATCAGACCCAAGCCATAAAACCCGAAGCCGGGTAGGAACTTGTAGTGGGTGAAGTATTGGATTTTCTTTTTAAGCTCGTCTTCTTCACTGTAGTTACGGCGGATAGACAGGACTTGACCGTTGTCCAAGGACATTGTCACAACGTAGGGAACGCGAATACCGGTTGGTTCGCCGTTTTCGTCTACGTCTTCATAGCCCTCAAGGTCCAAATCAACGTGGCACTCAAGGATTGTGCAGTCATAATCAATCTGCGAAGGCTCAATCCCGTCAATACGATCAATCGTATCTTCGACTTGGTTAAGCTCTTTCTGGGCAGGAATGACCTCAACGTCCAAATACGTCCCCGCCAACTGGCGCTTGCGCAAATCATTGAGCGACATCCGAACAACCTGCGTGATGTTCGGACATGTTTCGAGGTCCGCGGTCTCATACGGAACAACCAAGTTTTCCGCAGGGACAAACTTGGATACCGCTCGACCCAGCGTTTCGTCATAGTAAGTTTTCTTGAACGTAGAACCCGCCAGCGGCAAATAGAACAACATCTGGTCCATGTCGGGCGTATATTCTTCCATCACATTCGTGATGTAGTAGTTCATAAACGTCTTAACGCGCTGCGCTTGAGCTACCTTTTCGTTCGATTCAGCGCCCATAACCACAGTGCGGACGGGCCCCGAAGGAGGTAGAAGCTCGTTAAATGCCTGCGCTTGGAACTGCGTCGCAGCTTCCGCCAATAGCGGGTGCGTTACGCCAGTCGCGCCACGGAAAGGCTGCGTCCGATCTTCGTAAGTAAAGCCCAGAAGCTCCAGACCATCCTTGTAAGCATCTTCCCATTCCTGACGGCTCGCCTTGTTGGCGTCATACTCGTCCAAAAGCTCACCCGCAATACGGGCCAGCTCGCGATCCGGCATCTCTTCCGCCAAGTTCGAATAAAAATCTTCGCTTTCACCACGCATGTCCTGCGGATCAAAGTCTATCTCGACACCACCGTCGTCCGTCTGAGTAATCCCAATCTCGCCAACACCCGAAGCGTCGATCATTGCAGTAACGTCGTTTTGACCGCTCGGAAGCTCAATCTCCAGCTCCGCGTTCAATTCGTCTTCGTTGAGCTGAGACGGAACCATCGTGTCCATCAAGCTGCTTTTGTATCCGTTGCGTGGTTCTGCCATCTAACTCTCCCTGATACGACTACTGATAATTTCGGTACTTCCTTGGCGAAAAGCCAAGTACCTGACGCGTCGTATCGAAATACCCCTGCTCATTGCGAGGGAAGTAAACATCCGGCCCCGTCTCCGGAGACACAAAGTTCCGTGGGGCGCGGGGCTGTTCCGGGGCAGGCGTCATCTGCGCCTCCGAAGAACGACCCATAATTACATCAAGTTGCCTGAATATCTCCGCGTCGACCATTTGTGTCAACTGTTGAGGCGTCGCGTTAATACCAGCCTTCATGAATAGCTGACGACCAACAGCGTTGTTCCGCTGATCCATCGCAACGTCTCTTGCGTTCTGACCACCCAACGGAAACGGCGCAAAACGATCCAAAAACTCGTTGAACGTACCAGCCGTCTCCGCAGTCTCAGGACCATACTCCTTTGCCATTACCGCAGAACCGAGCATATGCGCACGAGCATCCTCTAACTCAGGATACGTCGGCATGTCACGACGACCCTCGGGACGCGCCATCCGGATACTCTCAGGCTCAGAACCCGTAGGAATAACCATCTGACCCGTTTCCTGATCGATAACAGCCGGGTAGTTGTACTCATCAATGAGCTGCGCCATAAAGCTCGGGTCCGAACCATAAAGAGCCGCGGTCCGCGAACCGCCGACACGGGCACTCTCCCGGAGTCCCTCAGTCGGATCACCATCACCAAGAAGTTTGTCATACAATACAGTGCCAAAACCCGACTCTTCCGGGGCCCCTTGCGAAACTTCTTCAGGCATGTATTCTAAATAAGCTGGATCAGAACCGGGGGCCGTGGTCTGCAAATCAATAAGCGTAGGGTCTCCGCCGTCCTGCATATAACGTACAGGATCGTGACCGGCTGCACCTAAATTAACCGCAGACTTGTACATATGGCCGCCTTTCTGGTTTAATAATACATTCGCACTCTAACAGAGTTTTGTTCATCTTCCCAGTCATCAGTTGGGAGTTGGACAAAATTTCCTTGCCTATATCGCATAAGAGCCTGCGTCATACTATCAACCAAGTCATCATGCTCCCCATTCGGAAACGCCGCAACTTCCTCTACTAGCTCATCTGCCCACACCTCATCGGGGGCCCAAACCATACCTGCCTCAAACAAGGGTGAAACACTATGAACTCTTGATACCTTATCGTTGCCTCGGCTCGGTGTAAAGTTAACAACAGGTATCCCCATGTTCCGCAATTCGTGCGTCAAAGGCATACCACTCGCCTTCGCCTCAACAATTACCGTGTCAGGCTCCCAAAATTTGTAATTTTCCAAAGCAACCTGCTTCAACTCCGGGAAATCCCACCTCCCCTTCTTACTGTCCAACAAAATCAAATTTGGACCCGAACCACCCTCGTTCGGATAAAACACACCCCACGTCGTAATCGCCGAATAATCCGCCGTCTCACGCTTCGAAAACGCCGTATCATAACTCTGGATCACATATTCTAACTGCGGAACCTTCGGCTTGTCCCAAACACGCCACCACTCCCGCTTGATAATCGCGTTCTCTTCACCCGTAGGATTTTGCTGATACTGCGCGTTCCACTTGCTCGGTGGAATAGACGCCTTAACCGCAGTCAAATCCTCCAAACTCCAAAACTCAGGCCAACACGGAGTCCCATCCTCAAAAATTGCAGGTAATTCAACAACTTCCCATTGATCCGCTAACGGGTCTTTAGCCATCGCCTTCAATAACTGACCCGTCATGTCCTTCTCAGACCACCGCGTCTGAACCAAAACAATCGAACCACCCGGCTGAAGACGCTGTCGGGGGCCCCCAGTGTACCAATCCCAAGCATCGTCAAAACCACTATTGCTCATAGCAGTCTGCTCAGAATGAGGGTCATCGATAATCACCAAGTCACCACCACGACCCGCCAAGTTTGAACCAACACCAACCGCGTAGTACATACCACCCTTGTTCGTGTCCCAACGTCCACTCGCCTTACTATCCGCAGCTAACTTAACCTCCGGGAAAATCTCCCGAAACTCATCACTCTCAATCAAATTCTTCGTCTTACGGCCAAAGTTAACCGCCAACTCAGTCGTGTGCGTCGCCTGAATGATCTTCTTCTTAGGATCACGGCCCATGAACCACGCCGGAAACAAAAAAGACGCAAACTCACTCTTCGTGTGCCGCGGGGCCATGTTGATAATCAGACGCTTCAACTCGCCACGAGCCACCCGCTCAAGCTTCTCTGCAATGATCCGGTGATGACGGCCCGCGATGAAGTCAGGCCAAACTGTTTTCACGAAAGTTAAAAAATCATCTTGGCACTTCTCGTTCTTTTCGAGCTGCGCGAGCCGCAGTTCAAGCTTCAATTTTTTCTCTTCTAAGGCTGGATTTGCTGCTGCACTCATAGGGGCCCCTAGCTAACTTTTCATACGCAGTTTTTAATGTTTCACGTGAAACATTCACGCGTGTTCCACGTGGAACATAGCACGAAATATATGCGATTTTAACCGCAAATATAAGACAGTTAAAGCCCGTTCAAAAAATCACGTAATTATTTGCGAGAAACATGGCCCTAGCCACCGTGACGTCGGCCCGGGGGCGGGGGTCGCGGCGCGGCGATTTCGGCCTTCGATCTGTGCCTTTTGACCCGATAGCTAGGGGCCCCTGCCCGTTTTTCTCGGCCTTCGGATGTCGGCCCGCGGTCCATCCGGTGCGGCGATTGCCGGTCGATCCGGTGCCCGCGATCCGGTGCCCGGTGCCCTCGGCCCTTGGCTAATTTGCACCGGCTGGGCTGCTCGATCCATGCAGCGCGGCGGGCGGATAACTGACACCGGCCAGCGATAACCGGCACCGGCTGGGGGTGCGCGGGGCGCGGCCCGTAGGTTTTGCCCTGGGGGCGCGGCCCTTGGCCCGGCTTGTTTAACTGTTAATCACCAGACATAAAAAAGGCCGCCCGAAGGCGGCCAGTGTTGCGCGGTGGCGGTGGTTTAGCTGATGTCGATATTCACGATAATATCGCCGTCGCGGATCATGTCTCGGACAGTGTCTCGGATTTCATCGTCGCCGGTATGGTCACCCTCTAACCGCTCGACGCGGTCGCGTAGGTCTTCCAGCGGGCGGCATTGCTCGACGGCATCGTCAATCATCCTTTCCAGCTCGGGCCGGATAATGGCCAGCAACGCGGCGGCGGCCTCGTCGCGCTGGGTGCGTATGCTTTGAATTTCGCCGCTCATCTGGTTAACGCTGCGCTCGATCCGCTCGGCATAGTCGCGCAGGTTTTTGAGATCATGCGCGGCTGCGTCGAGATCGTGGGCAAGGTCGGTCTGGTCAGTCAGTCGGACATTGCTTGCGATTGCGTGTAGGTGGTCGGGGTTTGTTTTTAGTTCGATCATGGCTTGCGCCCTCCGTAGGTTAAAGTTGCGACGGGTTGCCCCCCGTCGTCTGCGATTATATGCGATAACTTTTTAAAAAGTAAATCCCCCAATAAAAAGGCCGCCCGAAGGCGGCCCAGTGTCCAGCGGTTGCGCTAGGTTTAATCAAAGCGGGCGATTTTATAAGGCCCGTCCAAACCGATGCGCACTGCGGTTATTCCGTAGTCATAAACAAAACAGAAAACGCGGCCTTCAAAACCAAAACGGGCCAGCGGGTGCAAGTCTGCGTCGTCTTCGTGTTCGCTGCGGTAGGTGCCCGCATGGTCCAGCGATCCGCCGAAGGGATAGCAAAAGCCGCCCATTCCGTAAACCTCGTCCATTGCCTCGCAGATACCGTCGAGCGATACGCCCAGCTCGCCGTTAGATACTGACACGCAAGCCTCGCAGAAAAAGTCGGGGATGATCCCGCAAGCCTCGACGATGTCGGCGGGGCGGGCTGCTCCGATGTTCTGATCCCGTGCGGGATTTAAAACGCGGTCGAGAATGATTTCAGACGGGCGAAAGTTTAAGTTAAATATTTGTGCCATGTTGGCCTCCGTAGGTTTTAAGGTTGCCGAGGTTGCCCCCTCGGTGTCTGCGATTATATGCGATAACTTTTTAAAAAGTAAAGCCCCATAAAAAAGGACCGCCCGAAGGCGGCCCAGTTACTACGGCGGCGCGGTGGTTTTATGCTGCGACTTTGTCCAGCAATGCCCCGGCCTTGCGCTCGATCTCAATGCGGGCGTCTTGGTGGGGGATGTCGCGGGCGATTGCGGTTATCGCCTGCGCTGCATCCCAAACGGTCTCAACGGGGCGGCCCTCTTCCTCGATGTGGCGGGCTGCCGCTGCTTTGGCCATGCGTCCAGACAATCCGGCGCGCTTAGTCAAAAAGGCCAAGCGGTCGTCGTCATCGCTGGCCACCTTCGCGGCCTTCGCTGCTTGCACACCCTCGACAAACGTCGCGGTCGATCCGGTCGCAAAAGATTGCAAAGCCGGGCGGGCTTCCATTGCAAACCGATCCGGCGCGAATTTAGTGTGCCGGATTTTGATTTCGTGGAAATTCTCCACGCCCCAAAGATTGCGGTTCATGCAAACCCCGCGCAGATACATCGCCGCAATGCCTGCGGTTTTGCTGCCGGTCTCACTGTTCCAAGCGTAAAACCCGCGGAACATCAAATCGGGCTCGCCGTTCGCAAGCTTGCCGACCTCGATGGGGTTGCGGTCGTCGACAAGGAAAACGAAAACGTCGCGGTCGGATGCGAAAAGGGTCGTCGTGTCCATGCTTACGGGGATTTCCGGATCATAAACGGCCAAACCGTTTTGGCTGCCGACCATCATGCCGGGCACCTTCCAGCGCCCGCCCGATGCGTCGACCAATTGTTTAATTGGTTCCAAGATTTCCCAGTCATAAATCCGACCATAGTCGGGGCCAGTTGCCGCCCGCAGTTCGCCGCCGTCTTGCTGGTGTCCGTAAACTTTGACCAGCTCGCGGCCTCGGTTATAGCGCAAACCCCATTGGATACAGTCCGCCGCAAGCGGGGCGGGCAGGTCTTTCAAATATCCAGACGGTGCGCCCGCCAGTTGGGCAAGCTGTCCAAAGCTCCAATTGGTGGGGGTGTTGATATGCTCGCGCCCGTTGTCGTCGTCATATTCGACAAAGATATTCCCCGCGCTGGGGCTGCCCTCGTCGATGTCTCCCACAATTTTCATGCGGTGCGTGTCGACGGTGCGCGACGTCATGCGCTGGGCGTCGATCTTTTTAAAGGCCAGCATATCGTCCAGCGACAAAAACTTTTGATCGTCTGGGCGGCTGAACCATTGCGAAGAAACGGCGCTGTTTCCGATACCATGGGCGAAAGCGTTAGTTGTGTAAGTCATGATTTTCTACTCCGTAAAAGTTAAAAGGGCAGACCATTGCCCGGCCTGCCCCTATAATGTCGCATAAACTTGCATACGGTGCAAGCTTAATTTTTCCAAAAGTTATTCCGCCCCGATGTCGCCCGCAACGTGGTGGCGGATGATCGACCGCGGCGGCAGTGATTTAGCAAAGCGCCGCACCTTTTCCGCGTCGGTCTCGTCGGGCTGGTCGCCGTTCGCAGTGTCTTCCCACCAAATACGGCAGTTGCCCGCATCGGCATAGCATCCCCCGCGGGTCGTCGGGTCGGCTGCTTTTTTCTTGCTGGGTCCATGCGCTGTAAATCCGATGATGTAATCACGATCCAGACGGGCGCAAAGCGGCACACCGTTGCCACAATCGCGGCAGGAAAACCCCTCGCGATATTCCGCCGGACACCGCACGATTTTCACACCGAAGGGGGCCGACTGCGTTTTGCTGCCCTGCCAATAGTCTTCGCGCAATACGACGACCGACGGCACCCCGTTATAAATTGACGCGGCTGCGGCTGCCGGGCTTTCGGTCGAAAAGTTTATGACGGTCTTGCCCTCTTTCAACTTTTTGCCCCAGCCATAAACCAGCGGGTCAAAATGTGAATAGGTAAAAGACACACCTTTGCGCGGCACCGCGTCCAGCAATGCGTCCAAATATTCCGCGTCTAATTTCTGCGCACCTTTGCCGCTGCAATTCATTTTGCAATCGGCTGGGCAGGTTGCGTATTTCTCGCCGCTGCCCGCTCGATAAGTTACCGCGACGCCCTTGGTTTTGGTTGCCCGGCTCATTTCAACAGTCTTTAACATGGTTTGCCCTCCGTAGTGGTATAAGACTTATCGCATATCATAAGGCATAAAAAAGCCCGCAGTCAAGCGGGCAATTTTCTGGAAAGTTATCTTCGCCTTTTTCGGACGCGTTGCTGCGGTCGTTTCATCGGTCGCCCGCGCTTTTGTTTCTCTTCCCATTCGCGGACCTTGTCGGGGCCATGCTTCAAATATGCCCAGAGTTTTGCGAATATCATCATGACGCATCCCCCCAGTCTTTTTGATTCCCGCGCTCTTCCGCATCACGATATCCCGCAGAATAGGCGGTGATTTCATCGGGCGTCATATCGGCCAGCTCGACCTTATCGCTGGTGTATGTCGCGCCCACAAAATAATGCGGCTCAAACGGTCGGCCATAAAAATAGTCTGCGCCGCCTCGGTCATATGGTCCGCCGTGTCTAGTATCATAAGTCATTAGCTCGACCCTCCCGATCACGCACAATCCGCTCGGCCACAGCTTTAAAAGCTTCGTCCAAGATTTTTTCCAGCTCTTCGGTCGTCAAGGTTGCCCACTTGTTTACAAATTTCATCTCATATCCTCCGTAGTTAAAGAGACTATAAGATATTATGCGATTATCTGGGACTAATCAAGCCCAAAATTGTTTCCCAGTCTGGATCGCCCTCGCACTCGAACAGCGGTTCCACCGCCATGCCCTCTAGCTTCAGGTCCATTGCGGCGCTGCCGGGGTACAAAAGCACACGCTGCGGCAGGGTCTTAGTTTTCTTTTTCAGCACCAAAACCCAGACGCTTGCATGTGCATGATTGGAAAGCCACGCGACTTGGTGGGGGCGCAGCTCGACAGCTTTTCCGCCTGTCGCCTTCAGCTCCACAAAGTGAAAGTCTCCGTCTTCATCACAAAGCAGGACGTCCGGCACACCGGGCATCGCCCACGTTTCAAGCCTCGTCGCTGTAATCTTCCGCGAACTCTTCGTCAGCGCCGTCTTCATCATTTGCCAAAAGTCGGACTCTCGCTTTGTCGCGGTTCTGGGAATTGCTTTGTCCTTCGGGAGTAACGTCGATAGTGATCGGGGCATATTGGTTCTTTATCTCTTCTAGGGCCTTTAGCACATCGTCCTTGCTCATACTGTCGATGCTGCCGTGGCGGATTTCTGATTTGCTTACATAAATGTCGCCCTGCGCTTGCCCCCGTCGATACTCAGCTTGGACTGCTGCTGAATATGCGCCGTTCTGCAAAGCCATATCACGGATGCTTTGCAAATCTCTCAGGTGTCGTTGGTACGTCACGCCAAACTTTTCGTCCAGCTCGGCTCGATAAGCTTGGATGGCTGCAACAACATGCGGGCTTATGTGTGGATTGGTCAGCTCATATGCCCGAGTGTGGGCAGAACTTGCAGGATAACCAGCATTGATGGCGGCTTCCCTCATTGTGATCTGGCCGTCCTTCGAGACCAGCTCTTTTACAAAAAGCTCTTGCTTGCGGGTCAAAGGCTGGGCCTTTGATGCTCGTGGCCGTCCCGGTTTTTTCTTTACCGCGACAGGCACGGATTTAGCGGTGGTCATGTCTTTTCTACGGGCCATGGCATACTCCAGTTAATAAGCGGTAGTTTGCCACAAACTAGCCCTTTTGTTTATATAGAGCCAGAAAAATATTTTTTAAAAAATTTCTCCGCGACCCCCTTAACGCACTTCTGCCCCTTACTGGTTACACAAACTCTGGTTACGTTACGTTTTTGATTTCTAGTTTATGAAACTTGTAAGTCTATATAACATAAAGGCTTTTTGCCCAAAGTTACACGGTTACACCGGTTACGGCCATTTTCGCCTAAAAATATTTTTTTATTTCTGGCTCTATATATAAGGAACAGGCGTTTTCGGTGTTGCCCCGTGGGCCGCGATCCGCGATCCGTCCCCTTAGAAAGTCGGCTCTTGTCCTGCGTATTCGGGTTTCCACGGTGTTGGCTCGTGATCCGCGGGCTTTGAGGAGGAGAAGGGGTTCTTAGGTTTTGGCTTGCGGACCCCGAGTTGATCGAGGTCCACTTCGATCCAGAGGGGGAGATCAGTCGTCGGTGTCATCATCGTCGACGTCCCATAGTTCGGCTTGTTCTGGTTCGAGTTCATCTTTCCAGACTACGCCAATGACGTATGTTGAATTGAGGCAGATGGTTGTGTCGTCATCTTCTAGGACGACGTGGACGTATTTATCGTCCCAAGCCCATGTTTTGACGTCTCGATAGATCAGGGGTTGGGTTTGTCCTGACGCTGAGTGCATGTTTACTGTGAGTGCTTTCATTGTTCTTCCTCCGCGATGTACACGCGTTTCATCGGCTTCGTTCTGAAGAAGCCTTTGTACTGTGGATGTTGGTGCATGAACAAACGTGCGTAGAGCGCGATGTAGTCATTGCTGATTTTGTAGTCGTCTCCGGTGGTGACGATCATGGTCTCCCACCGGATTCGATTAACGATTAGCCAAGCGGACAAGCGAGAGTGTCCTCGCTCGATAGCTTGGAAGGTGAAGCGTTCGAAGAGTTTGTAGAACTCTGGGTTTTGTTTGTGCCACGCCCACCATTTTTCTTTGAGGTCTTCCTTCATGTAAACAACATGACGGCGATGCCAGCCAACAAGGCTCCTACTACGGCTTGAGCTATATAGCGTTTTGTCTTGGATGGTTCCTCAACAGGCTCGAAGTCGTATAGATCGTTCACGCCTTCGCCTAACCGGGCGGCATCATCTGGCTGCAAGGCTTCTTTACCGAACAGGGCATTGAGCCCCGGTTCGAGTTCCTTGGCCAGTTCGGCGGAGGTAATGGGCGCTTTATCTACTTTAGCGCAAGCGGCTTTAATGTCTTTGACCGGCTGTTTCATCCAGTTGGGGTCGTTGCCTTTTAGCAGCCATCCCATGACTTCGCTTCGATCCCAGCGGTTGACTTTTTTCGGCCCGCGGGCGTTGTTGCTTGCGATTTTCTTTGGTTTTGGGAACGTGCCCAGTTTGACGCGACGATAGACAGTGGGCTTTGAGACTTTTGCCATCAAGCACACTTCGTCGATATTGATAAGGTCTTTCATAGGTGCATCTCCATAGTTTTGACACTCATCGATAATATGCGAAGTTATGCGATGTTGTCAACAAGCTTAGTGGATTTCGTCGCTGGACGGATGCGTGATGATTGTTGTTTCGGTGTGGAATGCTGCGTTGGATATGCAAGACGACAGCATACCCATTGCTGTTTGGGTATCGGGTGAAACGGCGATGAGGTGTGTCAGGATTTGCGTGAGTGCCCCGCCGAGAGCTGGGCCTTTGCCCAGCCCCATGGCATCAAATTCCTCCAGCAACTCCTGCGTACAGTCTGCTGCTGTTAGAAAATCATCTTTAGCTTGTTCAGCCAGTGAGGATGCGTTGCCATGCTTTTTCGAGTTCATTCACTTTTAACTTTTTAGCCTCTGGTTTCAACTTATCATCATTCTCAATTGCCGTCATTTGGTTATTGATTGCCGTGTTGACCTGCGCCACGGCCCATGACCAATCGATTTCGTTTACTCGCTTTTTGGCTTCCATGTATCGACCTCCGCATACCATTTGCCGTTTCGGCTTTCGCACACTTGAACGTTGATCCACTCGTCTGTCTGTCCCGTGAGCCACGCAGCGAGTTCTTCGCGTTTGATGCTGATATTACATTTGATCCAATCGGGAGCCGTGTCCCGTGGTTTTTTGGCGATGAGGCCATCGACGAATTGCTTTTGATTTTCCATTTTTCTCTCCTTAAACGAGGTGCCCCCAGCCGGGGGCAACCGAACTGGGGGCTAGTCTCTTCTACGGAGTGCAGCCGAAGCCACGAAAAGAACTATACTCCCAGAGTATGCGATTTGCAACACTTAATCGCATAGATCACTTGGATACTCGGCGTCGGGCATTCTGTCATGTATGTCGAGTTTGCACTGCGGGCATCGACGGTGAAGCTTTTCCTCAGTTTTTTCAATAACTTGCAAAGACGTCTCGCACTTTGGGCAAAGGTTTTGGATTAAACGCTTGTGGATTTCACCCGCGGCGCTCGTCAGGTCGCTCATCGATCACCTCAACTTCACCATGCTTTTCTTTGTACCAATCAAAAACAACGCGCAGTTGACCACCGATGGTTCGACCTTCGTGTTTCGACATTTCTTTGATTTCCTCGTAAACCTCTCGCGGCACAAGGATGCTCTTCCAGCGTGTTGTATCCATTAAATTTCTCCAGCATACCCGGGCATGTGTAGGATATTATAGGAGATTATAAGAGAACGCAAGAAAAACCCCGCCGAAGCGGGGTTAGTTAGTCGAAGCGGGGTTAGTTAGTCGAAGTAAAAACAAAAGCTGTCGCCTTCTCCGAAGGGGTGGTGATCCACCGTTGTTGGCTGCCCGGACTTATCGTAATGGGTTTTTACGATTCGTACTTGTGAGCAGAGGTCGCCTTCAAAATCTTCAATAGTTAACTCTGATTTGAAGCGATCATTCACGTGTTTTTGCAAAGCCTCAATTAGCTCGTGGTAATAAATTTCTATTTTCATGTTGCGTTCCTCCGTAGTTAGGAGGGCGTTATCGCATAACATCGCATACATGTCAACCTATTTAGCTTCGCCCCACGAAGGTCCGATTTCGACGTCGCACTTGCTTGGGACTTCCAGCGGAACAGCCTGTGTCATGATATTAGCAATCTCATGAGCTTCTTCAACGCTTTTGACCGACATAGCGATTTCATCATGGATTTGGATCATTGGAAGACGGCCTGTCTTGTAGATGTCCACCATAGCTTTCTTTGTCATGTCCGCAGCCGATGCTTGGATCAAGCGGTTCAAAGCTTTGTAGGTGTATGCCCGCTTCAGCCTTGCGGTTGGCCCGTAGGTATCGACCGCTTCGCGATAGGGCAAGGCTTTGTTCATAGCGAACGTGTCGGGCTCCCACAAATCGAAGCGGCATTTACGGCCAAGCAACGAGCGCAGCGTACCTTTGGACGATTTCTCGTTCAGACGGTTCGTGACGCCATTCATCAGGCCCTTAACGAACGGAACGCGGTCGTGGTATTGCTTGATGATTGCTTTGGCTTCTTCCACGGTGATGTCGAGCTGTTCGGACAGTTTATTCACGCCCATGCCGTACATCATGCCGAGGTTGATGGTTTTTGCCTGCTTACGCGGGATGTTAGCCATCTCGGCCACCATGTCGTGGAAGTCGGTCGCCGGGTTGTTGTTATATGCCTCGACGAACTCCGCAGCGCCCTCAAGGGGCAATCCTCGCGTTTTTCCATATACATGCGCATAATGGGTCAAGATGCGTGGTTCCTGTTGCGAGAAGTCAATGGCAGCCCACTGGTCGCCTTCCTCTGGGAGGAACAGACTACGGATCATTGGACCCAGCTCGGGATCGCGGGCCGGGATTTGTTGCAGGTTGGGGTTGGACATAGAGAACCGCCCGCTGACCGTGCCCCCATCATCAGAACGGATTTGGTTGATATGAGCATGTATTCTGCCGTCACTGTGGCAGTGTTTCATGATGGAGTTGATGAAGGTTCCGGATGTCTTGTTCAGGTTCCTTGCTTGGACGATGAGCTGCGCGAGGGGATGTTCATGCTCTTGGAGGAACAGCTTCGTGAACGACGGTGCGCCTTTTTCGGTCTTTGGATATGCGACGCCGACTTTGTCGAACGCTTTCGAGAGCGACTGAGCAGCCCAGATTTCGACATCGCTGCCAACGACGTGCTTGATTTGCTTCAGGACCTCCCTCTCTCGTTTGAGCAGGTTATCCCGCGTTCTCTCTACCCGGTCGGTGTCGACACGGACACCGCGCATGGTCATGTCAACGAGACATGGGAGCAGATCAAGTTCGAGGTTTGCGATAGGCCAAAGGTCTTCTTTTCCAAGCTGTACGGAGAAGTAATTCCAGAGTTCGAGGGTCAATACGGCGTCAGCTTCAGCGTAAGGTCCAACGTACATGGCTGGCATCTTCCACATTTCAGCTTTCGGGTCGATGCCGAACTCCCTTGCAGCTTCGACAAGGGCCTTCTCTGATTTGGTTTTGTTGAGGTGGTCGTAGCACAGCGCGTTTAGACTGTAGCTGAACCGGTTTTCATCCAACAGGGATGCCACCACCATAGTATCGATGATGCGGCCTTTGACCTCGAAGCCTGACGCAGTAATCCAGCCCAAGTCATACTGGGCGTTGTGCATGATTTTATCTGCGGGGCATTCGAAAACCTTTTTGAGCCACCGGTTGACGATCTTTTCGTCGAGATTGCCGCCGCCGAGGTGTTTGACTGGCAGGTAACCTGACCAGCCGTCCACCGCAACCGCGTAGCCGACAATATATCCGTCCTTGGTTGGCCAACCCGGACCATTCTGTTTTAGGTTCGAGTCTTTTGTTTCCACGTCGATTGCAATTTTCTTTGCCGACGTGATGTCTGGTAATTCGAGCGGGGGAACCCACTCACTTTTCGGTGCGAACATCGCCATTTGTAAACCCGCCACGTGCATACTCCATTGTTTGTTCCACGGACCGTGCATCGAGGGCGACGAACTCTGCCCCAAGTGCCGAGTATCCGACTTTATCGACCCATGAGTCGTATTTATCCATATTGGTAAGTAGTCTGCTGGTTTTTAGCCAGTCCATCATGAGAGCCACGTGAGACGGGGTAAGATACCCATGCGTCTTGAGCGCCTCTCTGACGATGATGTTCCAGCCTTCGCAGATACGACCATGGTTATCGTAAGCGTCACCATAATCTGCCGCTCTATCGCCGTTTATCAGGTCTTTTGCGGCATCTATAACCTCGTTGCGCCGCATCAGTGTTCCACCTGATTAACGTAGCCTGTGTGAACAAACTCGCCGAGTTCTTTGTCGTACTCGAACTTCACGGCAGGAATGTCTTCGTCTTTGACGGTGGGGTCGTCCCACATCTTTTGTGCGCGGTATGCCTCAAAGTCGGTGACGCCCATCTCTTTGTACTGCTCGCGCTTTTTGCGCTCATGTTCTTTCCATTCATCCCACGTCATCTTAGTCATTTTCGTTCTCCTTTGGGCGATAAACTAAAACCATCGAACCGCATCCGGGACAGGACAGGTTAGTGACCATGTTGTATTCGTTGTGAATTGACTCTACGTCTTCACCTTCGTCCGCGGCGATAGCCGTTGAGTAGCTCTCGACGTCACAATCGTGATCGCCGTTCCAAATAAGGTCTGTTTTGCAGTGCCAACAATTCATAGGTCATAGCTCCTTGATATGTCTTCCGCGTCGACGATGTAGAGGTTTTGCTTGGTCCGTGTGACGCCAACGTAGAACACACGGTGCATGTCATCAGGATTGATGCGCATTTGTTCGTCTGCCGCTGGACTAAGGTCCGTGAACAGCACGACGTTATCTGCTTCCCCGCCTTTTGATCCGTGGATCGTGGAAGCTGTGATGCGGGGGATGCCATTGAACTTCTCACCACGGCGTAACAGGGCCGTGATGTATGCCCGATCTGTTTCGGGCAGCTTATCCATGGCTTCTGACCAGATCATGTTGGGGTCTGCCAATAAACCATGGTTAACGGTCAAGGCTTGCATGTTAACCAAGTCTTGATCCTCTAGCCCCGGCAGCTTTTTAAAGCCGCGCTTCACGCGTTCCCCGAGGGACATAAAGCCGTAAATCTTGCGAGCGGTCTCACCGGAAACTTCTTTTCCTTTACGCAACTGCTCCCAGCCATTTACTGCATCAGAAATCTTTTCACTGATGGACCGATGGCCGCGATAAGTGAAGAGATAACCGTTTGACTTCAGGTCGTTAGCCACAGGTTGGAGCTGATAACCGGCCTGCGATAAAATTAGCCACGAGCCTTGCGCCATGTCCACTGCGTTGATAGTTGTTATCCGCGCCACATTGCCCAGATCGTCACGAGGCTCGTATTGCTTTGGAAAACGTCTCGCGATGCGGCGCACGACACTTTCCGCGACATTGTGAACAGACTTCGGAACCCGATAAGACTTCGACAGGGTTTCGCTTCCGCCCGGCAGGTTGATGAAGTGGTCGACGTCTGCGCCCGCCCAACGATAGATGGCTTGGTCATCGTCTCCTGCGGCGTACATGCGCTTGGAATTACCATCCAGAATATGAGCGATGTCCCACTGTAGCGGACTTAAATCCTGCGCTTCGTCGAGAAAGCACAGGTCGAACTCGGGGCAATACTTATCGGACTGCCGAACAAACTCTGACAGCATGTCGGTGAAGTCATAAAGGCCCATCTTATCTTTGTATTCCCGCAGGCACTTGTCGACGTAGCTGACAGTATTCCAATCTTGGTCGATGTTGCTCTCGTTGTACTGGTCGCGCAGCGGCACCTTGCGCAGACGCGCCAAGTTAATCAGACCAAGCACAGGATCGTTGGCCGCGGTCATTGAGGGGACGTCCTCAAACTGGTCGTGTTTTGCGCCAACTAGACTTACGCCGATGGCGTTCCCCAGTTCTTTGTAATGTAGCGGCTGCATAACTTGCTCGGGCCTAATATCGGTAGCAGTTAGCGCCAGCGAGTGCAGTGTTCGGAAGTAGATTAGGTCTTTTTTCGGGTCCAAGCCGAAGCGAGCGGCTGCCCGCTCTTTTGCTTCGTTTGCGGCCTTACGGGTGAACGCAAGAAACGCAATACGATGTGGATGCACCCCACTTTCGAGGGCGTCGTCAACCATGTTAAGCAGGGTTGTTGTCTTACCTGTGCCCGGAGGACCAAATATCCTAAACATTTTCCGCCTCCACCTGTCTTACTATCTGACGGATACGCTCCCTACTTAGGTTGTATCGCTGCCCAATGGCAGTGAACGTCATACGTTTATCAAACCAAAGCTTAAAAATCTCTTGGTTACGCTTGGCAAACTTATCCTTTGTCAAAACGGAGCCTCCTCTGCGCCAAACTTCGGAGGTTTGATTTCGATGTCGGCGTTATCAAAAGCCGGTATCTTCCAAACACGCACCGCTCTTCCTTTAATCTTCAGCACGACGCTCTCGCCACTGATGTCCCGCAGACGCTGGGCAATCCGATGTGACTTGTATTCAAAGAACTTGTTCTTACGCAGGAACGCTTCAAAATCTTTGAGGCGAAAATATGTCCAACCCTCATCTTCATCGGTCCAAGGGCGGCGCAGCAAGATTTCTTCTTTGTCTTGTGCTTGCTGTAGGTGGCGGCAAAACTCTTCGAGGTAATCGTAGAACTGACCGCTGATACTGGCATCCTGCGCCACTTCGATGATGGCGCTTTCGTTGTCACGCATTTCAGTCATCAAGGTGCTGATGCGGCTTTCCCATTGCTGCTTGGCTACGGAGCGCGGCATAAAGTTGAGCTGCTCCATGCAAGCCCGCTGGAACGTCATCTGGTTCATCAGGGCGTCTGTATCAAGCTCCAGAGGCTCGCCGTTAACGTCCATAAACCAAACCGGGGGTGTTGAGTTATATTTGCGCAGATTGGCAATGGTAGCCCCGGAGACAGCCGCTCCGACGCCGTGTTTACGGGTGCGGCAAAGTTCTTTATTGCAGTGCGCGTTGATTGGTGCGTCGTTACATTTGAAAGCGTAGTCTTTTCGCTGGACCTGCTTTGCAACTATGTTGACCTCCGGGAGTGGAAGCGGCGGAGAAAGGTACTCCATGTTGTATTTAAGAATTTCGGATTCCCAACTATCTGGATACGCTTTTCGTAAATAAACGCCGATGTTGAATAACCCATTATTGCGGCCCCCTTCGCTGATGCCCATCTTACAAAGTATCTGTAAGCACGGCGGGCCATCCTTGAGCAGGTCGGTTTCGCCGCTGCCTATTACTTGAAGCTTAACAACTTCTTCTGGGGTCTGGGCATATTTATCGTACAGGGTGAAAAATTCTTCTATTGACGCCGAAGTACCGTCGTCAAGGAAAGCGTAACGCAGACCATTTTCGTGGTCATAATATGGCAAATTGAGAAAGTTACCCACATCGCCACGATCTAAGTGCAATTTGACTTGCTTTGGAAATATCTCGCTCTCTCCATATCCGAGAGCCGCGGACATATTTTGCAGGCTCTTCTGCATGTCCTTCGCTTCGACCCACTCCTTCGAAAACAGGAAGCAATGCGCCCCGCCGGACTTAGAACGGCAGACGACCAGCGGCAATTTCATGCGCCGGATTTTTTCGATAAGTAGTTTGTGATCGAGTGGATACTGATCGATGTCGATACAGCCCCACTTGCACATGTTGTCTTCGTTGATTGGAATGATGCCAAGACCATTCCCTTTGCCCGATAAATGGTTTTCCCACAGTTTCGTGGTGCGCGGTTCGCGTAACACGCCCGCTTTACCTTTAGCCTTACCGTTGGCTCCAGTGTTCTCTATCTTGAAGTAACCATAGGCTTCCTTCAAACCATCAAAGATTGATGCAAATTTTTCTAACGACATTGTTGCCCCCTACGGAAAAAAAACGCCGGAGCTGATGCACAGCCCCGGCGCACTGACGATTAAAACGGTGTGTCGCCGCCTACGGTATCGTCGTCCGTATGTTTAACAACAACATCTCCAGCCGTGATGCTGTCAGCAAACCCCTTTGCACGGGTGTACAAAGATGCTTCTGTGATGGGGCCGTCCAGCGACATCTCCCAGCCATGCCAAGAGCCTTTGGAGTTTTCTTCACCAATGGTCTTGAGGTGGTAGATATGCGAGAAGCGAGGCGGGGTGAACGGGCCGTTCTTACCCTGCATCTGGCGGGAAGCCATCATGCTATTCCATTTACGCGACTTTTTGAGCTGCGTAGACTTCATAGCAATCAGCGCGGTTTCCGCCGACCCATCTTCTTTGATGATAATCACAAAGTGCTGGTGCGTTTCCTCGATGTAGTCGCCATCTCCTCCAACAACATATTCTTTGTTGTCTTCGGGTGAACGCTCCGTCTTGGGACGCTGATCTTGTGGCTCGTAAATTGCCACGGGCGCACCGCTTCCGCTGCCACGCGGAGCCCACTGAATAAACCGACGCTGGTAGGCACATGGGACAACCCGAATGCCTGTTTTACCTTTGACGATTTCACCAGTCACGGTGTTATAAATGTCGCCCTTACGAGCCTCTTCGTTTTCGTCCAACACCGGGTCATTACCTGACAGAACTTTCAGGAACGGAAGAGCCATGTCCTCCTGTCCCATGTTCTCCATGCCACGGCCTGCGTCGGCTTCAAACATAGATGGATCGAATTCCGTGATTGCGGTGTTTTGCTTAGTAGCTACTGCTTTAGTATCGGCCATGATTATTTACCTTTCTTGATGACTGCACGTTGACCAACCCACGCTCCGAAAAGCTCCATAGGAAAGTCTTCCCCTTCTTCGACGCGTTCCTTGACGAAAGCGCGTAGCGTCTGCGGATGAATTTCTGTCTTTTGCTCGGGAACGTACCCTTGTTGCTGCGCGAACGCCGCAAACGAGCTTGCGAGATCGTCCTCTCCTCGTCCAAACTGGCACAAGACTGTATTCTTGATAATGTCATCGTACCCATGGTCTCGAAGCCACTCGTAGGCTTGAGGACGGTTATTTACGAGGATTGAAGCCCCGTAAGTTTGTTTAACTTCGACTTGTGAACCGTCGTCGAGGCTAAACGAAGAAATGCCAATCTCTGCAAGCATGGCTGGCATATCTTCATCCGTGAGCTTCAGAAGAGACTTCTTCTCATCTTTGAGAGTTTCCTCTAAAGATTTAATACGGTCTTCTTTGTCTCGGATTTGGCGGGCCAACGCAGCCACCGAAGTGAGCCCTTGTTGGTCTAGTTTTTCGACCGATGTTGCAAGCGTGTTTTCGAAATCCTGCTCCATCATTTTTGCGAGTTCATCACTCATCGTCTGTCTCCTTTCGTGGTTAAAGGCACCTTTCGGGCCTTGACAAATGTAGATAATATCTTATACTCGTGTCTTGTCAAGCAGTATTTTCAACGGGGATAAAAATGCACGGATTTGAGTTTAAGACCACGCCGTATGACCATCAGCGCAGAGCGTTGTCTGACTCGTGGGCCGCGGAATATTACGCGCTGTTCATGGAGATGGGGACGGGCAAGTCGAAGGTCGCCGTAGACAACATGGCCATCTTATATGAGATGGGGAAGATCAACTCCGCGCTTATTGTTGCGCCCAAGGGGGTCTACGACAACTGGGTCAAGGGCGAGATACCGGTGCATTTGCCAGATCGCATTGACCGTCGCGTGTTGCGCTGGACCCCTGTCCGTACTAAGCGGTTTGAAGAAGAATTGATCGACATGATTACGTCGAAGGAAAAGTACCTGAAGATTTTTGTGATGAACGTCGAGGCGTTCTCCACGCCGCGTGGGACAGAGGCCGCAGAAGCGTTTTTGTTCCAAAACCCAGACAACATGATTATCGTCGACGAAAGCACGACCATCAAAAACCGCAAGGCGCAGCGTACTAAAAACATCGTGAAGTTGCGCGACCGAGCGAAGTATCGTCGCATTCTGACTGGATCGCCTATCACCAAGTCACCGATGGACCTGTTTAGCCAGTGCGACTTACTTAACGAAAAGTGTCTCGGGTTTAACAGCTACTTTGCTTTCCAAGCCCGCTACGCCAACGTGCAGAAACGCACTATGGGGCACCGTAGCTTTCAACAGATTGTGGGATACCGCCGTCTGGACGAGCTGTCGGAGAAGCTGGACAGCTTCAGCAACCGCGTCTTGAAGGAAGACTGTCTGGACTTGCCGCCCAAGGTGTATATACGCCGCGAGGTTCCGCTCACCAAGGAACAAGAACGTCTGTATATACAGATGAAAAAGTTAGCTTTGGCCAAGATGGAAAGCGGCGAGTTGGCAACGACCGCCAGCGTCCTGACGCAGATCATGCGTTTGCAGCAAATTTGCTGTGGCCACCTCGCACCGGATGACGAAGAAATCCTGACAATCAAGAACAACCGTCTGGACGAGCTGCTGGGTCTAATTGAAGAGGTCAACGGCAAAGCCATTATCTGGGCCACCTACTCCCACGACATCAAGATGATCGAACGCGAGATTGCCAAGCTATATGGTGAAAACAGCGTGGCGACCTATTACGGGGCAACCCCGCAAGACGAGCGTCAGGAAATCGTTAACCGGTTCCAAAACACCCGTGATCCGCTGCGCTTTTTTATAGGACAGCCCAAAACAGGCGGTTACGGCATCACGCTAACGGCGGCCAACACCGTCATTTACTTTTCCAACAGTTACGACTTGGAAATCCGCTTGCAGTCAGAAGACCGTGCGCACCGAATCGGTCAGGGCCATAAAGTGACCTACATCGACTTGGTGTCTCCGGACACGATTGATGAGCGCATCTTAGAGGCGCTGCGGAACAAGATTGATATTGCCGGTCAGGTGCTTGGCGAAGACGCCAAAGACTGGTTGCGCTGATCCTCTTGAGGCTCTCCATACGCGGCGTATTGGCGATAAAACTCGATACCACGAGCCTCTTCTTCGGTCTGTGGCGCTTGCTGCATGATGTTTGGGATCATCTGACGTGTCTGAGCGGGCTGTTCCGCGGGCCGTGTGCCGCCAAATACGCTTCCTAACCCGGACATCAGGTATTCGCTTTGAACCGGCGTAGGTGGCGTATATCCGGGCGTACCAAGCCCCTCTGGACGCATCCTCGGTTTAGGTGAAGGGTCTTCTCCTTCGACACGGGTGTAAAACGCATTCATATCCGGCAGGATTTCTCCTGTATCCACACCGTGGATCATTGCAACATAGTTACGGGTTTCCTCGAAAGGTGGAACACCACCGTATTTCTGCACATTACCGGGGCCCGCGTTATACGCAGCGAGGGCCAAGGGCACTGTTTGGAAGGTGTTGAGTTGCTGGCGAAGGTAACGTGCGCCACCACGGGCGTTTTGGATCGGATCGTTCGGGTCCACGCCTAGTTCACGCGCCGTTCCGGGCATGAGCTGCATCAGACCGATAGCACCCTCCTCACTAACGGGGCCTTGGCGACCTTTGTTCTCGGTGTACATGACGCGTAGGTATAGCTCTGGGTCGACGCCCTCTTCCATGGCGATGTCGATAGGGTCAAACCCGTAGTCGTTAATCACCTTTTGGCGCATTGCAGTCAGGTCTTCATCGGTTATGGCGGTGACGGCTCCGCCTTGTGCATAATTTCTGAATAGACCGGCCACGCCGCCTTCCTCATAGTTTCTAACTGCGGGTTCTTGTGTTTTTTCTTGCCATTCCAAAAAGTCTGCGAGTAACCCCGCCATTGAAGAGGACCATGGAAGCTCTCCGGTCAAACCCACTAAATAGTCCCCGGCAGAGGCACCGTAGTTTCCTCGATCCCATTCTGTTCGAGCATCGTCATAATAATTGTCGGGGTTTACTGCAAAATTTCTTACAATGTCGTGGAAGGGAAGTGTTCCACTATCCAACAGCTCTTGTTGCGTCATTTCAGCCACGGGGTTTCCGCCATCTTCAAAACCCATGGCAGTCGATCCGAAACCCGACATGCCTGCTAAACTTACTTCTGGCGTTGATCCAAAAGTATCTCGACCAACCGTGTAAAACTGGCCCGGTGAAGTCATGACCGCTTGTGCCGTAGCAGCGGCGTTACCGCGCCGTGTTGCCCGAGCTTGTGCGGATTCGACAAATTCGTCGACGTCTTTTCCGCTAAAACCGGGGTCTGCCGGAGCAACGGGTGCCGAACCGCCCTCAAAAACGGGTGCTGTTCCGACCCATTCGCCGGGCGACGCCACGGAATTTGCCCACTCTTCATACGGTGTCGTGCGGTCAGTCTCGTTCCACGCAGCAATTGCCTCGTTGTAGGCGTTTGCGTTGTTTCTCCAGTTCTCCAAGTCGGTGTTGTACTGATTAACCTTGGCGTTATGGGCATCTACCAAGGTTTGGTAAGAGCCCGCCTCTGTTTTGTACTTGTCGAGAGCCGTGTTGTAGAGGTTGATCCGGTTATCATAGTCTTCCATGATGTCCCGGTCATACTGGTAGTAACGGGCTTCCGGGGTGGCGTATCTAAGAATGCTCATCTTAACCTCCCATCAAGCTGCCGATACCAAGAAGTTCACGGTCCTCTGGAAATAAAGCTGCAAACCTAGTCCGATCCACTGGTCCCGAAGACTGGATAGGTGGCCGAGGAGGGGCCGCGGAAGCCTGTTGGACCGGACTAGATGCAGCTCCGCCGCCTTGCGTGGGAGATATGGCGGGCGGAACAAGAGACCCTTGCTGGGTAGGCGCAGGTACAACTGGTGCAGGCGTCGGGACCGGAGCTGGAGCCGGAGCGGGCTGCTGCTCTTCTTCGATGCTTTGCAGGTAATTCTGGATTTCCAGAGCGTCTTGCTCATTCAAGTTCTGGACCGCGGGCGCTGTGCGGCGAATGCTGCTCATAATGCCGTTGTCGATCAAGCCTTGTACGAGAGCTTGGCCAATTCGCTGTTGCTCCTCTGGGCTTGAACCACGACGTAAGACCGTAGCCAAGAGCTGGGGGTCTTCCACAATCGTAGTAATGACGTCCATCCGCAGCGAAGCGGGTAGCTCTGAAAGGTATTGGTTTACAACACGCTGCGCGAACTGCGAACCGGCCTGACGAGCAATAAGGCTTTGCGTACTGCCGCTCATGGCCCGCTGACCCAAAGCACCCAACTCCGAACCGGAGATACGGGTAGCCAGCATAAAGAGCGGTCCAACCTGTTGTGCAAACTCTTCGATTTCGCCCGGTTTGGCGCGTGAAGAGAACGCTTGGATTTGTGCCATACGGCCAAGCAAGCGACGAGTGCGCGAAATGTCGCCCTCGCTCATAATGCCCCGCTCTTGCATCCAATCTGCCAAAATTACGTCATTCGGAGAGTTCGGATGCGGTTCAAACATGGTGCGGTAAGCTGCTTCAATATCGAAGATCGGACCGTTTTCACCAGCGCGGTTGAACACGCTGTCCATAATTGATCGGCGGAAGCCGTTTACCAGCTCTTGCTTGCTGAACGTTTGACCGGCCATTGGTCCGGTCGTCACAGAAAATCCTTCGTCCCCCATTCCGTCGACATATGCCCAAAGGTCATTCAGGTCAGCAAACGGGCGCTCGTTTGTAAGCGAGATTGCACGAGAAACTTGCGTGGCAGGGTTCATTGTTTTATCAGGAAGCAGTTCATACAAGCTCAAAATGCCTCGACGGCGCTCTGCGGCAATCTCTGAAGTTTCCGTCGCAGTGTTTGTCAAAAGCTGCCGCGCCGTTCCAATGTTTTCGAGGTCTGACTTGAGCGCAGGCATCGAATCGAGCAACCGAGCGTTGTCTGGGCGACCCATCCAACGACGAAGTGCATCCACGTTAAGCGTCCGGCTTTCTGGATCGAGGGCCGCGGCCCGTGCAGAGCGGAGCAGCATTTCAGAAGCGCCGCGAATGTCCGCATTTGCCGTAATCATTTCCGTTAGGTTCTGACGTAGGCCCGGAATAGCGTCAATATCGGCCTGATTGGCATCAAACCAAGAGTTAAATGCCTGACGGTCGATCATTCGGGTTTCTGGGTTAATAACGCCTGCGTCAGTAGCCGACTGCATCAAAGCTTGGCCCGCGGGAACGTCGCTTGCTTCCAGCAATGTGCTAAGAGACTGACCGAACTGGGTTTGACCAATCATGTCTAGTTGCTGGGCTCGCAGGTAACCCGCGTCGCCAGAGAACATGCGATTGGCTAGAACACCCACGGGGATCGAAGGAGCGCCGGTTCTGCGGGTGCCCAACACGTCACCCGCATACATGCGAGTGAAGACGTCATTGTATGCCCGGCTGTATGCACGGGCATTGTCGTATGCCGCATCCGCGCCTTCCGGGAAGGCGTCGAGGTCACGCAGCAAAGCATCTGCAAACTCGTAGGCAATACGAGCCTTGTCCGACCTACCGGCAGCGGATAGTTCACGCCCTGCATTCAACGCGGTGTTTCGCATCGAAAACAGCTCTGATGCGCTAAGTGCGCCTTGCGGCGCAGGGGTGCCGTCCATGGCGGGTTGCTGCGTCTGTGCAATAAGAAGTTCAGCCTGACGATCCAGAGCATTGGCGTAGTCGCGAGTACGAGGAGTTGAGAAACGACCCCGCTGTGATCCAGCCTCTTGGCGAAGACGACGTACTGCGTCTTCTGTGGACATGCTGGCCAGCTCTTCAGATAACGCTTGGAACCGTTCGCTATATGTTGTGCCATCAATCTTCAGGAAAGCGGCATCAAAACGGCGTTGTTCTGGCAGAACAGGTGCGGCCCCGTCGCCATCCGAGCCAAAGCCGGGCAAGCCCAGTTCTTGGCCTTTGCGACGGACAAAATCGTCCATGTCGCGCAGTTCGGCAATACGCAGGATCGGGTTCCGCGCTTCAGGCATACTTTCGTCTGGCAAAAGGTCTTGCCAAGCACTGATGAAGTTAGGAGTGTCGGTTGGGTTACCCGCCGCATCCCTAAATTCGGTAATTTCTATGTTTTGTGGAATTCTCCGCCACAAGCTACGTTCGAAACCGCGCATGGCACGTTGCTGTTCTCCGAGAACACGGATCAACGCTTCCGCGCTATCCAAGTTGTCGACGTCCGCGCCCACCGCCCGCATGTTTTCTTGCAAACGGTTGGTTGCGGCCTGAATAGCACCTGTAATTTCGGCATCCCAAAGAGACGTTTGGACTTCTGCTAACTGGCCGAGCGCCTGACGGTCACCGTTGGCATACATGAACAGGATGCCGCGGCGTAAAGCATCTACGGCTTTTTGCTGGTTTGAGCCTGTTCCTGTACCACCTTGTGCGCCGCGCTCCATTTGCAAACGCAGAAGCGTTGGGCTGCCGGTAAGTTCTGCGGCACTAAGCTGAATAGGCTGACCATCTTGGTCTACCAAGAAGCGAGAGAACTCTTCAGAGTTTAAAAGCTCTACAAGTGCCTGCGGGTCTTCTCCGTTGGCTTCAAGCTGGGTCAGCAAGTAATCCGCGGCATCCGCCATTTGTGCGTCGGACAGAGCGCCTGTCGCGTTAGCTGCGTTATCTGATTTGAAGCGACGTAACAAACCTAAGACGCCGTCGTAAGCCAAGCTCAATGCTTGTGGAACACGCTTAACAACCGTGTCTCCCACCAAGCCGCCACCAATGCCGCCGACCATTTCTGCACTGAAACGAGCCCAAGCGTCGCCGGGGGCAACATTTTCAACACCATAAGCAAAAGCGCCTGTACCTACAACGGCACCAAGTTCTGTCAAACCAGTACGAATAGGAGTTTCGCGGGCCAAGGCCCCCGTGCGCTCCATGCTTGCCTCAACGCCACGAACCAGACGCGTGGACAGCGGTGCGCGAGCATCGGCTGCCAGATTGTCCAACACGGCCCGTGCGCCAAGATTAACTTTGCCTGAAATAAGGAAAGGCATCGGCAAGAACGCGGCGGCACCCATGGTCGATTTACCCGCCTCAAATGCAGCGGCAGTGCCGGGCACAAAGGTGGGTTCTGGACCAATCAGGGATTCTTGCGCGGTTCTGGTTGCCCAATCACCAAAAATTGCGCCACCAATACCGGTCAAAATAGGCACACCAACGCGAACTGCGGCAGTCCAAGGCGTTACCGGAGGAACGCCAGAAACAGAGAGGTTACCGGCTTGCATACCACCGTAAAAACCACCGGCTGCGCCAGCGGCAGGGGCTGCCTCACGAGCAAAACCTTCCCAAAAACCGCCGCCTTCTTGGATCGGGCGGCCTTCTGCATCACGCGCAAACAAGGAAATAATTTGAGCGTCAGTTAATCCCCGACCTTGCTGCATACCTAAATCACGCAGAACACCGGCATCGCCGGCACGCAAAGCGTCATAACTCAGGTAATTCGGACCGCGGTCTTGGATACGCGCATCACGAGATAACGTATTCGTGAGCATTTGGGCGAACCCGGGAACGGGATCGCCTTGTGTTCTTAGAACATCGACGACTTCGTTGAATTCATCCTGTCCGAAGGTTGCTCGGGGAATGAACAAGCCTTCGGCAGGAGTAGTTGCTGTAGTGCCCGGAGTGTTTTCTTCAGCCATTTATTAATTCCCCTGTCCAGTAGCTTGGTTCATGATTTCCTGCGCTCTTTCCAAATCTGCGGCATTGGCAGTATTTGAGAGAGTTAGGATTGGGCCAAGCAGACCTTCCAAGCGTTCGATTTCAAACAGTTTCTGGCTAAGAGTGCTATTAAGCGCACTGTCGATAGGCGTACCGCTTGCACGAAGCGTAAGAATGCGGGCTTTCTCGGTGCGCAGCTCTTCCGCCAAACGAGTAAGTTTGCGAGCTTCCGAAACAGGGTTGCGGAAGAACGAGCGTTCGTCTGGGAACAACTGAGCCGTGGTTTCCAGATCGGCGACCGCAAAGCGAGGCGATGCAGACAGCGCCGAACGACCAAATACGCGAACCATTTCGATGTACTGACGTGCATCCTGCGTATCGCGGAACATTTCCCCAAAATACTCTGGAGCAATCGTACCACCAAGCAGTCCGTCGACACCGGCATAAACCTTGGACCAGAAACCAGTACCCAACCGAGCCTGACGCAGCGCGTCACGGACGTTGTTTCGTGTTTCTTGGTTCAATGGATTGCCTTCGGCATCTGTCATTCCGCCGATAAGGTCATTTTCCATGGCATCCAAGGCTTCTTGCGCACCCGCGCTGACGCGAGCGTTGCGGTTAACCTCGTAAGCAATGGTGTTAGACACTTCAAAGCCATTTGACGGAACAGTGCGTTGTACGCCATTTGCGTCCGTAAATGTGCGGCCACCGTCGTAGCTGGTGTAAACGCCACTTTCGAAGCCTTCGCCCGCTGGGACGTAGAAGCCACGAGGCGACACGTCTTCTGTACCAAGACGGAACATCGTTGCGGAACCCGGAGTTGCAGAGTTAAGGCGGTTAACATCCGCCACAACAGCCTGACCTTCCGGAGTTTTGATGTCCACAACACGCTGTTGAGGTTGACCGTCTGTACCCGGCATCGTAACGCGGAAGTAAGACGGTGTAACCGAGACGTCGCGGTCCAGAATATCCATGCTCTCGCCGGTACGCTCGTTGATACGAACGATTGTGACGCTGCCATCTTCGCCTTGAAGCGTTTCGAAGCGGTAGTCGGGATCGATACCAAGCAGAACCTGACGATCTTCCAACTGCAAGCCTTCGAAGGCGTTGCGGTCCATACCAAACTTGCCGAAGTAATCGCGGTCCGTGAGGACAGGAAGACCCTGCAAGTATTGCTTCTGCGTTTCATCCAGACCGTTAAACTGCTCTTGCGTCATGCCAAAGCGGTTGAAGTAATCGCGGTCGCTGACTGGAGCGGTGTATGCCGTATAAGCATCCGCACCATACTGAGAAGCAATTCCGTTAAGTTCGTTTGAACTCAAGTTTGGTGACGATCCTGCCGGATAAGTTCTGTTACCCAGAGTAACATCCATGTTCAGTGTTACCTGAGTGCGGTCTTGCGCACGAGACAGCAAGCTTTCTGGGCTGTACGTGCCCATGCGAACCGCGCCGCTATTCACCAAAGAGCTATAAAGAGCTGTTCCGGGGATCGCGGCCAACTGACTGCCGTCCGTCATCATGAAGTTTTCAGCACTTTGTGGGGTGCCCGAGGTCTTCGGCATGGCGCGAACGGTAACGTTTTCCATACCGTACTGTGCATAAAGCCCTTCTAACTGACCACGGGTCAAGGGCCGTTCACCGAGGTTTCTGGTAACGGGCTGGCCGTTTTCGTCCGTTTCGGTAACCGCTACGGAGTAAACATCACCAATGTCTTTATCTTGAGCGGCCAACGCTGCCGAGCGTTCTGCGCCATACAGGCTTTGTGCGCCTTGCAATGCCGCTAAGTCAAGCTGACGCTGTTCAGCTTTTTGGCCTTGTTTAAATTTGCCGAACTCACCAGCCCGCGCACCGATGTTGCCAAGAACCGGCGTAAATGCCTCCGCAAAGCGCGACACAGGGCTGACATTCCGCTCGCCCGGGGTGGCAAGCATCAGGCCGCCTTGCGCGATGTCAAAAAGCATCTGCGCTTGGGTAAGATTACGCTGCTCTTCGAGGTCCACTGCGCGTTGCGCCGGATCGAAAAGCTGGCCGTAGAGGGCCCGCTGTTCGTTGAAGAGTTCTTGCTGACGGGCGTTAGGCATGGAGACGCCGCCATCAGCCATGTACTGGACCGCGCCTCCTTGGTTAAAATTTACAGGAGCTGGGCCTCCTTGACCCGGCATTGGCGCTTCTTCCGCCATGCTTACCGTCGACATAATGCCGCCAGCCATATCACCTTGTATTGGAGTATCCATTGCTTCGGGAGCCATGCTTCCGATGCCCTGATCTACCAATGCAACCTGCATAATCGGCTGAACCAGCGTCAGAACCGAGTCCGGCGTCTGTGCCGCATCTGCGTCACCAACTACTCCGGCCAGCTCCATGCGCCGATCTTGGAGAGGTGCCTGATCGCCGCGGATCGTGTTGATAATTTGCTCGTAATCTTCAGTTTCGGCTGCCGCGTCCAAGTTCCCGAAAGAACCGGCGGCTTGCTGAAGCATTGATTCGAGGACCGCGGGGTCAATGCCTTGCTGCATGGCACCCATGGCGGCCTGATCCATTGGCATGTCCTGCGGGACAGGAAGAGCTGCTGCGGAAGGTGCCGGGGGCATTCCCATTCCACCTTGTGGAGCCGGAGGTGCCATCATCGGATCGCCTCCTGCCTGCATACGACGTACCTGTCCGCCATTGGCAAACATCTGTCGATCCATTACGCCTCTATTCATCATCCAAATAACCCCGCTTTAGCTGCGCCGCCTGCGGCTGACAGACCGGCTATCCCCAGACCCAAAATTTGCTGGGCGGGGGATACTGTTGGTGCAGTGGTGCCAGTAATACTTTGCTGAGACGACGGAGCGCCTTTGTAAATATCTGACAAGAACGCCACACGTTGATAAGGCTCGTACATTTGTTGCAATTGCGTCTGGCGCTGTGCTTCCAGAGTTGCTTGCTGTTGAGCCTGTTGCTGTTTGCCAAGGTCGAACAAGAAGCCCTGCTCCCGCTGACCCATTTGCTGTTGTAGTTCGCCAAGAGAAGCCTGACGTAGACCCAGAGTACCAAGAGCTTCGCCTTGTGCAAGACCGAGCTGGCCGTACTGGGTTCCAAGACCACCGAGGCCTTCGCCAAGGCGGCCCAAAAGTTCTTGGCCTTGAATTCCAAGAGCGCCAGCCGCTTGAGAGCCTTGTACACCAAGACCCGCCTGCGCCTGACCGAGTTGACCGGCTTGAAGACCAAGCTGACCTGCAAGCTGTTCTGCACTGATGCCCATCTGACCGGCTTGCGCAGCGATATTGGCTTGCGCTTGCTGACCCTGAAGGCCCAAAGCTCCGGCTTGACTGGATAGCTGACCTGCAAGCTGGGCTGCATTCATACCAGTGGTTGCTGCCAACTGTTGAATATTCATGCCTGTTGAGGCCAAGGCTTGTGCGTTTGCCGCAGCCATCTGCTCGCCAGACAATCCAAGTTGACCGGCGACCTGTGCGGCTTGAATACCTTGCTGACCGATTTGACCCGCACCAGCTTGCGCCAATTGTTCTGCGGACATACCCAATTGGGCTCCGGACAGGCCAAGCTGGCCCGACGCTTGCTGTGCAGACAAGCCAAGCTGCCCGCCTTGTAGCGCCTGTTGGGCGGCAAGTTGTTCTGCTGTTAGACCCAAAGAACCCGCAGCTTGCGCCGCTTGCGTTCCAGCTTGCGCACCTTGCGCACCCAGAGCCCCGGTAAGTTGTGCAGCCTGTTGGCTCCGACCTTGCTGGGCCTCATAAGCTTGTTGAGCGCGTTGCGCGGCGCTTTCAAAGCCCGCCTGACGCATCTGAGCGGCAGTCCGACCTTGTTGTTCCAGTACGTTGCGGCCTAATTCGGCTTCTGCGACGGCTTGGCGTGATCCGCCGAATGCGCCTGCACCAACTGCTTGCGCACCAAGTTGCTGTTGCTGAATTTGACCCGCACGAGCGACGTCTGCAAGTGCTTGCTGTACCGCAGCGTCTTCGTAACCGCTCATAAACGGGCTAATTTGGCTCGGATCAAAGGCTCCAGTGGTGCCTGCCAGACCGGCAATTCCGCTAATTGCGGAACCCGTCCCTAATGCGCCAGCTTGTTGTAGAGCCGTCGCTGCGTCGGCAGTAATACCGCGAGCGCCGGTTACAGCTTGTTGGCTTCCTGCCAAAGCATCTTGATATGCACCAATTCCGCCCACCCCCGCGGTTTGAGCGGCTTGTTGACCAGCAAGCGCCTGAAGGCGCGCTTGGTCCGTAGCTTGAAGAGTGTTTTGTTGTGCAAGTTGTTGCGCAGTTAACGCGCCTTGACCCATTGCACCGTAAGTTCGAGCGCCTGCGGTGGCCGTTTCAAGCTGGCCCTCCAGAGCCTGCCCAACACCGCGTCCACCAGTAGCTGCGCCCGCCGCAACGTTTGCAGCGTCTGATGCGGCTCCTTCCATCCCCATTCGTGCCGCACCAATACCCGCGGGAATAGCGTCATAGGCCGCTAACTGGTCGGCCATCGACTGACTTGCGATGGTCCGTGCGCCTTGGGCCGCGGTCCCCATAGCGCCAGTCGCGGTTTCTACCGCACCGGCACCATAATCTATGGCACCGCCAATACCGGTTTGAGCCGCTTGAACTTGACCCGGAATATTTGCTGCGCCAGTGCGCATAAGACCGGCAGCTTCCGTTTGAAACGGGACGGCGTCCGCCATTACACCGCCAAGAGCGGTTTGTGCGTCGCCAAGCGTGTAGCCTGCTTCTGTCAGATACGGCTGATAACCGCCAATACCCTGTGCTGCGAGTTCCGTGGCGCTAACTTGGAGGGCCGACATGTCCGCCACAAGCTGCGGCGGAATTGTGATGCCTTGGTCTGCGAGTGCTTTTGCGGATTGTAGAAGCCCAATTTTATAGGCTTCAATATCCGGGGCTTCGCGGACTATCTGTTCTGTTACTTCAGCCATTACGCTGTCGCCCTCCCGCGGCTCTCAAGATTACGCATGACCGAATACATGTTCTTGATGCCGTTATTTAGGTTTCCGTTCCCCATACCGCGGACCGCGTCTGTTGTCATGACAAACTCGCCGGGCATGAGCATTGCGCGGACACTGTCCTGCCCCGGAATACCCTCGTCGGGCATGATGCCGCCGTTGCGGCGCGGGAAGATCGCTCCACCGTCAGCCGCAGTCACATAAGGACGGGCAAACGGGCCACCGGGGGTGCTACCCTGAAGGTAGTTACCACCTTGGTTGTAAGTGTACTGAGTGGGGACCGAATACGTGCTGTATTCCGGTGCCCGGATGGTCAAATCGTTAATTGCGCCAACCGAAGAACTTGCTCGTGGAACGTAAGTGCCTGTTTCGGGGTCCAAAACTTGGTCGCCCAAGTCGGCAACAAGGTATTTACCCGGATCGGCGGCAACGAGGTCTTCGCCAGTAATAATATTGCCGTCTGCATCGCGCTGGGCGATGTCTAAAGGCTCGGCAGGTATTGGGCTAAACGCGCCAGAAGCCGCTGCGACACCTGTACCGAGGGCCGCGAGCGGCCCATAAGTACGCAAGAAGCCCGGAGCTGCGCTTGCAACTGCCGATTCCGCTGCTTTAGTCGCAGTAGAGGCTGCCACGCTTGGCGTCATGCCGGGCAACGTCATAGCGTTGTTGTAAGCGTCCGTATATGCCGCATTGCTAAGTTGCGTCGTTTGAGCGGCATTTGGACCTCCCGGGAAGAACGCATCCTTCATGCCTTGAGTAAAGCTGATGTCGTCGCCCGGAGTAACCGCCCCTTTGATGCTTTCCATAAAGCTAGGAGGCTCGTAGGCCGCGACTTGCGGGCCAATCACTGGATTGACCGTCGCACCGGCAGGAATTTGACCGCCTGCTGGGATAGTCATACCGTTGCCGTTCGCCAAAGTAACGTCAACCGCGGAACCGGTGTTGTTCAGGCGAGCAATCGAGGTATCCGCCGTGCGAAGAGCTTCAGTTGCGTTAGTTACGTTCGGGTCTGCCGAGGAAACCGCCTCGGTGCGTACTGCACTGGTGTCGCCTGCGGCTTCGGATGCGCCTTGCGCTGTTTGTGCCGGAGCTTGCGCTGCGCCCGTCGGGACATACTCGCTGAAGAACCCTTGTTTGCCAGCGTTGGCCGCTTGAGCCGCTTCGCCGCCAAATACATTTGAAAGCGAAGTTTGTGCGCCAGAAACGGTTTGTCCAAAACGACCAATCGGGTCAGCTAGACCCGTCTTGATGTTTTCCATAAACCCGCCGCTTCCTGTGAAGCCTTGGAAGACTGCGCCCGTTGCGCCTGCAACCAAAGCAGACTTGAGGGCGTCTTTGATCGATCCGCCTTGTATCAGCGTTCCGATACCAGAACCAAGCGCCGCACCGTAGATAGGTCCGAGAGGCGTGAACGACAAAGCAATCGGCAAGATGACGGGAGCCACCTTCTTGACCACTTTGACGACCGACTTAACAACGTTCTTAACGGCTTTTACTATGCCTTTAAAAAGCTTTTTAAGGAAAAACTCCGGTGCGCCTGTTTCAGGGTTCAAGCTGTTAGCTTCAGAACCCACAACGTAGCGTTCTGGGTCTTCGACACCCATTTCCCGCAAACGTTGAAAAATACTTTCTTTAAGCTCTTCGTCTTGCTCGATTAAAGCAAGCGGGATGACCAATTCCCCAGTTTGAAGGTGAGCAACAACGTCGTCGCCCTCGCGGCCCATAGCCGCCATCTTCTTGGTCAGAGCAGGAAACTGTGCGATGCCCTCATCGCCGTATTCTTCGGTGCCGTCATCGTCTTCGCCGTAAACCGCTTCAATCTCATCATCGTCCATGATAAGATCGCCAATACCACCGTCGGGAACGGTTAACTCATCAATTTTTTGCGCTTCTACTGCCATTATCCCGCTCCACCAGTGATACCTTGCGGCATGGTTACGTTAATAATTGTACTTCTCTTTTCCCCTCCAGTCCATGAAGAACCGCACTGCGGGCAGTTCCCATCGGGATAAGATGCAATTTCTTCGGGTGTATCCACCTCATTACTACATGTAACACAATGCACCACATCTACGCTAGTAGAAGGTAGCCATTTACTACCGTTTGGCATTGTGATGATGGTTTTATCAGTCATAGTTTTTCCTCACAACTGGAGCTGGGATACATTTACCAGCACCGAGGGTGCCGACGGCGCGAAGGCTGATGCCGTTAATGCGTCCAACAAAACGTTTGTATCGTTCGCCGCCCAATACAGCTCAACGTAATCGGTGGCGGCAAGAGAGATGGTGTAGTTCAACGATATGGGCAAATATCCGTTGTTGGCGTCTATTGTCACAGCACGGGTTGAGTCGGCAACATCCGTGCCGTTCTTTCGAAGCCAGAAAAATATGTTTTTCGCACTGGCGCTCGTCGAAGTTAACTGGATTGTGGCGTCCACCTGATAATAACCAGCCTCGACAACGTTTAACCGCGACCCGCTGCTCAAGGTAACCCCGTTAGTGACGAGTGTGTCCGTCAGGGTAATGGCGGTTGCCGTGTTGATAGCCCCCAGCGTCTGATCGACCGCAGCGTCAAAACTGCCGTAGTCCAAACCAATTGGAACGGTAGGTCGCACCATGATTTCGCCGTCTGTGGCGTCTACTTTAAGCACCGCAGCAATAACAATCACACCATTTGGTGCCGTTGGGCGCACATTAGTAAGCAAACCGGCTGTAGTTGGCGAGACATACAAAATGTCGCCCACACTCCACGTCTCTGCCCCGGGGCCCGTGGTGTCTAAACCCCGCACCTTGCCGTATAACGTCACCGGGCCAATATCTTGATCTGGCATGTCGTGCGTGGCTACACCCACAAAATACAGCTCGTTTGCCGTGTTGTTGGCAATATAGGGCGCAACCTTGATTTCGCCGTTTACCCCAACAAAACCCACGACTTCGCCATTATTGATTTGGCTTCCGGTGTCGTTTTTGACCCGCATGTAGGTCTCAAAACCAACTTGCTGGACAACGCCGTCGCCCATCGTAATGTCGACGGTCTCTTCGTTGAGGTTCCACGTCATCTGGCCTTGGTCCACGTTCCCCGTGGCTTCCGTCAACGTGATTTCAGTGGCGCGTAGCGGCCCGGGGTTGATGGATTGCTGAAGGTAAACAGAAAACGAGCGAACAACCTCGGTCAAGTACCGCTGGTCGTATTGAGCTGGAGGAAGTGGAAAGTAAGGAACCGGTTGACCGCGGGATGCCATCAGCGCCTCCCATCGGGTCGCATGTCGTAGCGAAGGCTACCCAAGCGCCACGCAACTCCTGTGTCGTCGGACTGCACCTGAATGCTGAACTGACGACCACGAAGTCTCAAGTTAATTTGTTCCGTGTCGTCTCCAACCTGACTGGTCACCGTTTTCAGGTAATTACCGTTGCTGTAATTGCGTACACGCGTCGTAATATCAAGCAAAGGCACCGGGGCGCTTGAGTTTCTAAACCCAACATCGGGGATCAAACGGCTCAAGAACGTAAATTGCTGACCGTCGCCCATGTCCATCGGGCTGGAGCTGACATATGCCGTAATAGCTCCCGCCGGGGACACGCTGCCGTCGTCAAATCCAAACTCGTGGTTGTACAAGAAATTGTCTGGCGATGCCGCAATCGGATATTGCTCAATGCCGCGGTCAATCCAGCAAGTACGAGGCAAGTTACCGTAATACCAGACCTGCTCTAGCGTGTTGTAGACCACATAACGGTCGTTTTCAGAGCTGCTCGAAGACGGGTAGAACCACCAAATCTCATTGTTTTCGGAGTTTACCGCTGCGGTGACCTTGTCAAACTGACCGACGTTGATGTCGTCAAAGACGTAATCCCGTACCGAACACGGAATTTTCTGAACCGCACCGTTGTACATGTAAAACTCAGAGATACCCATCCAGAATATCTGATCCTCGACAGGAACCGCGGTCAGCGGTCCGGCAATCGTGGTGTTTTCAGAAATAAGCTGGATACCAAAGGTAAACGGAGGGCCAAGGTACTGCATTGCGTACATCGAGCTGTCCGTAAAGACGATAACCTGTTGGCGCGTCTCTACCGCAGTGACAATCTCGGACCCCGAGCCGAGGCGCAAGTCCCCCGCCGTAGTCAGCGCGGTGCTTTCCCACTCGGTCAGGCTCTCTTGGTCAGAAAACCGGATCAAAAGCGGGTCTTGTACGCCCGGATCGTTCTGTGGATCACACCCAAAAGCAATTACGTGGCGGTCACGGTCAGAGACCAAAACCTGCTTGGCAATTGTCGGTGTGTAATTTGCTCCCGCCAGCGACGACAGCTCAACACCGCGTGTGCTAGTGCCGTTGGTTTTGTCCCAATAGTAAAGACCACCGTCGCGGACGTTAAACAGCAAGTCCTCACCAAAGTTGTCGTGGCTCCAAATACGAAGCTTAGAACCCTCCGCCAAAAGGTTGGCAGCCGATCCCCACGCGCCGCGGGACCAAGTCCCGGCACCCCAGCCAGAACCCACAACCGTGGTGTCCAGACCGGTGTTGATTTGATATGCGCCTACTACTGCCGCGCCGCCGTTGCCGCTATCACCGGTTGTAGCAAAAACAGGGGTTTCGTCTAAACCGCCAGAAACGGTAATCGACGGGATCGTCGATACAATACGCGCCGTGATGTAATAGGTGTCGTTGTCTTCAACGTGAACCACCTGATACTCTTGATTCAGAATATCTGCGGTAATTTCGTCGCCCAGAGAAACCGCGCCAGAAAACGTCACGAAGTCGTCGTCATTACAGCCATGACCCGTGTCATTCACAGTGATCGTTGCGCAAGTAACCGCATCACCGCTGGTGTGCGCGGTTGCCGTCGTATCAAACTGGGCACGAACGCAGTTTTGCAAGTCGTTGCCCGAAACGTTCGAATACAGAATAATTTCGGAGTTGATCTTGATGTAGCCGTTTGACGGGAAGCCTGTCGTAGAAGACAGGGTAATCGTCACGTCGTCATCAGTAACGTTGCCGTTTAACGTGTTAGCCGCCGCGGAAAACGTGACGTCTCCCGCAGCGGTCGTAACGCGAATAGGTGTGATGTCTGAATAGCCGCCGCCTTCGTTAATGTAGTATTTTAAGTGCGTTCCCACACCCAAATACCGCTCACCCGAAAGCGCCACCCACGGATGGAGAGCGCGGCAGGTGCCTAAAAAAGTGGTGGATGACAGCTTTTGCCATCCACCAATTTTTTCAGGAAAGCCGTAGCGAAACCGGACCTTGTCACAGTCGTACCAACCACCTTCGTTGGTGTACGAGGTTACCTCTCGGTTAATCCCGGGTCTGAACTGTAACTTGGTAAGAGGCATATCATCCGTTCACTACTTCGGGCTCTTCTTCAGGCGCTTCGAGCGCCGCAGCGAGCATATTAACGAAAGCTTCGCGTCCGACAGCCAACTGGTCCATATTGAAACGAGCGTTGTCCATTTTTCGGCCAAGGTCGTTAATGTGGTTCAGCAACGTGCGCTGTTCTTCGGTCATGTCTTCGACAAAGTATTCTGTGTCGTTGACTGTGATGGGGGTCTTTTCATTTTTTCCCATGCTAGTCTCCTATGTTAAAGTTTTACGAGTTCGCTGCGATTGCAGCGTTTACCGCAGTCATATCTTCCGTTGTCCAGAAGTCTTTTGCAACCATTAGCTGTAGATGCTCTACGTTGCGTGACACAGTGTCAGCCCAATCAGCGTCTTCCATGTCCTCTGGTTGCCCAGCGTTTAGCAAGTCAACAGAGTGACCCATTGCGACATAATGCTGGGCAATCTCTTCTACTGTCGGTGTGTCTGTCATGTTCTTTCTCCTTTATAGACAAAACTACCATAATGCTGCTGCCTAGCTTGTTCTGCTATAACAGCGGCGGTTTCAACATCGTCATAGTATCCAAAGTGTTTCTGCTTTCCATCAACACTGACCTGAACACCATACTTTGCATGATTCTTGTGCCAATAGACATTAGGCACTTTGCATTTATTGTCGGAACGCAACCGTCTGTTTAGACTATTCTGCTGCTGCGTTGCCTCACGCAAATTCTCAATACGGTTGTTAAAAGCATTACCATCAATATGGTCAATGATCTCTGGCAAATAGCCTTTGTTCATCAAGAATACGATGCGATGCGCTTGGTATTGCTTTCCTTTGATCCGTGTCTTTGCGTACCTGCCAGACTTATAGATAGCAGACATGCCGACTTTACCACGGCGGCTCTGTACCTTGCGAACAAGATCACCATCATTGTATTCAAACATCTGATGGGCTAGTTCGTACAGTTCCGCAGTTGGTGTATCAGTCATGTCTTTCTCCTTTTCTGACTGGTTACGATTAAGCGTTTTCTAGGGCGGTTACTTTTGCCTCTAGGGTTTCAATGCGATCCATTGCCTCTTGCAGTGCCTTGACTGCTTTCATGTAGAGGATAGAGTATTTTACAGTTTTGGTTACTGTGCCAAAGTCTTCGCCTGTATGAGGATCAACGTCTGGGCTTGTTTCTACCAACCCAGCCATACCCGCAGCTTCAAGCTCTTGAGCAATAACACCAAGTTTATTTGGCGCGTCAAGATTGTCCGTTTTCATACTGTATTTGCGAACAGTTAGTGCCTTGATGTCATTCCACTGGGATGCAGCATCTACAATGTTTTCTTTCAGTTTAATGTCTGAGATAGCACCATAGCTGTTGTTTGCGTTTTCAACGTTACCGTCTCCTTTGACGTTGAAACAGTTACCTGAAGAGTTTTCTGCGAAAACAAAATAAGACGCTCCATTGTTAGTGTTTGATAAGTCCCAAAACTGAACCCTTCCGGCTGAACCTGTTTGGGTGCCAACGGCTTTTAAGCAATAATGCCCTGCGGTTGCGCCTAGGGTTATAAGGTCTAGCGTTTTGTTTGTCTCAGGTGTTACACCAACACCCATTGCCCCAGTTGATGCGATACGAACCCTAGGATTACCATCCCCATCCGACAGCACGATGTTGTTGCTTGAGGTGCGGATGTCTAGGCCGTATTCGTTGCCGTTGTAGCGGCCTAGGATGGTGTTCTTTACACCAGAAGTGATGTTTTCACCAGCAGCTTGGCCTACAAACGTACTCAAGTTACCTGTTAAATACCGACCAGCATAGGCTCCAAGAATCGTATTAGCTGATGATCCAGCGCAGGTGTAGCCTGCAAAATACCCCAAAAATGTTCCGTTAGCACCTGTCTCGTTGTTATACCCAGCCGCATACCCAACCGCTGTGTTGTTGCTGGCGGTGGTGTTGGAGCGCAAAGCACCATAACCTGATGCTACGTTGCTAGTACCCGTAGTATTGCTTCGTAAAGATTCCCACCCAATAGCGGTGTTGTCGTTAGCTGTTGTATTCAACAGTAATGCAGCGTGGCCAACAGCAGTGTTTTTCTGGCCGGTAGTGTTTGTATAAAGAGCCGCACTTCCCAGTGCAGTGCTTTCACCACCTGTTGTATTTTCAAACAAAGCATAACGACCAATTCCAACATTGTTTGCACCTGTCGTGTTGTCCCGCAAGGCAAAAATGCCGACTGCCGTGTTTTGAGAGGCAGTAGTGTTTGAATAAAGAGCTTCTTTCCCAACTGCTACGTTATCTGCACCAGTAGTATTACTATACACCGCCTGATACCCAACCGCCGTGTTGTTGCTGGCGGTGGTGTTTAAGCGTAGAGCCTGATGACCTAACGCAGTGTTACTTGCGCCAGTAGTATTTGCAGCCAAACTAGCCTGACCAAAGGCATTGTTAAGTGTACCAGTAGTGTTGGCGTATAACGCACTTGAACCGACGGCTACATTATCAATACCCGAAGTGGTGCTTCTTAATGCTTGATAACCAACGGCAACTTGATCTGTACCAGTAGTATTACTATACGCAGCCTGATACCCAACCGCAGTGTTGTTGCTGGCGGTGGTGTTGGAGACTAGAGCCTGACGACCAATTGCCGTATTGTTACTACCTGTTGTGTTTGAGCTTAAAGCATTTGCACCAAAAACTGCGTTTTCTGCGCCAGTCGTGTTTGCATACATAACATCATTACCCATCGCAGTGTTTAACTGACCAGTGGTATTATATGCTGCACGATAGCCAACTGCGGTGTTGTAGCTTGCGGTGGTGTTATAAAAAAGAGCAGAGCGTCCCACCGCCGTGTTTAGTCCACCTGTTGAATTATTGACCAATGCTTGGTGTCCCACCGCAACATTGTTTGATCCTGTCGTTACATAGTACAGGCTATCCGCACCAACCGCTGTGTTAGAAACAGCGGTTGAACCTAAGTAGTGTGATCTATACCCAAGGGCCACGTTGAAATTACCCGTGGTGTTTGTATACCCAGCCTGAAACCCCATAGCCGTGTTGTTGCTGGCGGTGGTGTTGGAGAGTAGTGAGCTAGTACCCAGTGCGGTGTTGTATCCGCCAGTGGTGTTGGCATTCAAAGCATCCCAACCAATCGCCACATTGTTTACGCCTGTGCTATTATTATAAAGAGAATTTGGGCCAACGGCTACGTTGATTTGTCCCGTAGTATTCCCATATAAAGCCCCATAACCAACAGCAACATTGTAGGAGGCGGTGGTGTTGTCTGAAAGTGCGTAAGAACCTAATGCAGTATTATAATTACCTGTAGTGTTAGCTGACATTGAGGCATTACCAATAGAAGTATTGTTGCCACCCGTTGTATTTGCATCTAATGTGTAGGTGCCTATCGCAGTATTTCGTGAGCCTGTAGTATTCTCTTTCAGAGCAACAGTACCAAATGCCGTGTTTAAAATACCTGTGGTGTTTTTGTTTAAGGCTTGGTACCCAAAAGCGTTTATATTGGCCCCCGTAGTATTCGCATACCCAGCTTGATAACCAACGGCAGTGTTGTTGGAGGCGGTGGTGTTGGAGAGGAGAGATTGATGCCCAACCGCCACGTTAGATGAACCCGTTGTGTTTGTATTTAACGACTGAGTACCAATAGCAATATTAGAACTTGCCGTTGTATTTGAATATAATGCTCGTCTGCCCAAGCCAACATTGTTATCACCTGTAGTATTGTCAGTTAAACTAGATGTGCCGATAGCCACATTGTAGTTGCCATCTGAAGCAACACTATCCAACGCAGTATCACCCAGAGCCACGTTGTCTGTACCAACAGGATAATTCCCGTCCAGCTTGATCGTGCCGTTGGCTTCAAGGTTCGTAAACGTCCCAAGCGCCGCAGAGGCCTGACCAATATTGGTGCCGTCAATCGCACCGCCGCCAATATCTACGGAGTTCGAGATGAACGACGTGATCGTCACGGCACCCGTGCTATTCGCAATCGAACCCGCCGCCGTGCCGTCCTTGGCCTTGATGTTGGTAATCTCAAGGTTCGTCGCGTTAACGCCGTCGTCTTTCAGCAAGACGCTGTCAATCGTCACACCGCTGCCCGCGGTGGTTTCGTTGATGGTGTTCGTCGTAATGGCTTGACCACTGTCCACGATGATGTTGTTGGCTCCGGTTGTATTACCGTTGGCCAAAACCTCGGCCAGTGTGTCCACCGTAGCCACTTGGTCATCAACATACGTTTTAATAGAAAGCGACGTCGCCAACGTCGTGGCAGACGCATCGGACATGTTTGTAGTCGTGTTGATGCCGGTGACCGTTGCCCCGGTGGCAAGACTTAGGTCCGTGTTGGCAGTCAAATTCGTGAACGTGCCCGCCTTCGGTGTAGTACCGCCAATGACCGCTTCGACCGTACCATCGTTAATGTCCGCAGTTCCTGCGGTGAGGTCGTCCGTAGTAAGCGTGGGGGTGGTGATTTCTGTCGCACGGAGCTTGGTAAAAATGTCAGTAGTGGTCGCAGTGGCTCCGCCTCCACTAAACTTGACCACCATGTCGACGCCCGCCGGAACCTCAAGGTCGCGGCCAGCATCGTATGTGCCTTGGAAGAGAATAACCGAGCGACTGCCAGACAAGCTATTGCGGATGAAAACAATCTTTTCCGCGTCGTTTGGCGTAAGTTGGACATAAGCCGTCGCGCCCAAATCGCCACCGTCAACAAACTCAATCCATTTGTTGCGGCCATCCGAGGTGGCACCGTCGCTAATTGCTAGCGTATTCGGGGAACCAGAAGTACCTGCCGAAGCAAGCGTTAGGGAAAGACATCCGTTGATCGCCTGATCCAGAATGTCAAAATTAATGTTTGTGGTATCACCCCAAGTACCCGACTGTTCACCGGTTGCCGGTTTCTCGATACCGAGGTTAACTGTATAGGTGCTTGGCATCTCTCAATTCCTTACGCTGCTACCCGCGTCCAATTAGCGTTCTGGTTAGGTGCTTCCTCCGACCATGCTGGTTCTTGACTTGGGTCAACGTCACTATAGCTCGGATTTTGATCCGGGACAATCTTTCCGTAAACCAGTACCTGTCCAACTTGTCCGGCAGCACTTACGCCTGTTACATTTACGATAGCGTCTGCATTTGCAATAACACTACCAACTATTCCTATCCCCGCGACACCGCCAACATTTACGTTCTGGTCGGTGGTTACCGCAACAGACCCTACGTTACCTATCGCCTCAATACCCACTACAGGTACATTGGCTTCCCCATCGACAGACGCCTGTCCAACTTGCCCAGTTGCCGCGATACCGGTAGGGTACACATTCGCGACAGCAACAACAATAACAGACCCAACATTACCGGTGGCAGCTATGCCCGTAACCGGTACATTTGCCGCCGCGTCGATTTCAACCGACCCAACTGCGCCTGTTCCAGCACTTCCCGTAACGTTGACGTTTGCATCTGCGGTGACCGTAACAGAGCCGACAGCTCCTGTCCCAGCCAATCCGGTGGGGTAGACATTGGCGTCAGCGTTTATGCTGACGGAACCGACTTGGCCAGTACCGGATACCCCAGTAACGTCTACATTGGCCTCGCCGATGATGCTGACTTCGCCTATTTGGCCGGTGCCAGCAACACCCGTAACCTCAACATTGGCTTCCGCAACTACCGTTACGCTGCCAACATTACCCGTCGCTGCAATCCCAGTAACTGGCGCATTTGCTTCCGCAATGACCGTTACCGAGCCTACAGAACCCGTGACAAACGGAAAACCGCTCTGGCTCCACGGGCCTTCGCCCCAACCAGAGCGGCCCCAGCCGCCGATTGGAACGATAACATCAGCCATTACGCTATCCGAATAATTGCGTTACTTGCGTCGGCAGTCGGAAAAACGATGGTGAAGTCACCGGCGGTGGAGGTCTTGTCCCCACCGAAATCCAAAACCACAACAGACGGGTTCGATACCGAAATAGAAGTGGTGTTCGGAGTAGTATTGTAGATCAACGCGCCACGGGCCGTAATCGTTGCAGTCGTGAAAGTCTCGTCTGCAAAGTCAGTGAAAGCCGTCGTACCAGAAGTGGTCGGGTTTACACTGGTCAAAGCTTGACCGCCCGCCGAGTAACCGGTGCCGCTGGTTTCGTTCGTTGCCGAATACGCAGTCGTCGACGCGTCTAGCGTCGCCGCGCTGGTATAAAGCGCGATGTTAAAAGTGTCGCCCGTTGAGGCATCAAAGTCGTGTACACCATAAAGAAGCTCGTTCTTAAAGGATGTACACATGTAGTTTCCTGAGAAAGCCATGTCACAGTCTCCTTATCAAATCAGCAAGCTCCTTATGGCCTGCGTCGGTTAGCGCATTGTACACAGTGGTTCTATCACTTTTTATCGCCTCACGCATGTAGTTTTCTAAAACTTTTACGAGTTGCTTGCGAAAGGCATGTGCTTGTGCCCGGATTGCAGGGTTCGCATCGTCGCTGATCGAAATAATCTTGTCGGCAGCGCGTTCCGCGATTTCCGCTGGAGTAAACCCACGTCTGTTGGTGGTGTGTACTTCCACCGAAAAACCCGGGTTTATGTTCATATCTAATGCTGGAAAACTCATTGTTTCGGCCTAATCACCATTCCTGTACGATATTCGTCCGTCACTTCCTTCGATTCACCGAACATCTTCAGACCGGTAATCGCTTCCGCAAAACGCTTCTCGTATTGTTGTAGTATATCGGGCTCACCCTTCATATAGATGTATGCCTCGATCAAGCTTCCGTACAAAAGAGCCAACTGAGCGTTTTCACTCAGCCATGTCGTGCCGCTGCCGCCTGACTGAGTCAAACTGAGCGGACGATAGAAGTAATGAAGCTCCACCGCATAGCTTGCGTCTGGTGTAGGCCCCAAAATGAAGTTATCGATGTCAAAAACCGCGTAATACCGCGGATTTCCCGTCGTAGACGCGTTTGGATTGAATGTTTGCACGAAATCGGGGTCTTTGAAGTCCAAAAACACCTGATTTGAGCTGGCGTCCGTGAAAGACAACGAAAATGGTGCCAAAAAGTCACTCGGACAGGCCAAATACTTATTCGAAGACGACAATGCGCCGCTTACGTTCTTGCGGAACAGGCTTAACTGGACGTTTTTGAGGATACGCTCCTCTGCCTGCACGATAAACACAGGAATATTGGCAACGAACGAGCTTTCGTCGTACTGCGTGTAGTCCTGAATGGCCTGCGTTAGCTGATCGTATGTAAAGCTCATGTCACCACCGTTACTTGGCCAACCTTACCGAACGCCTGTACAGGCCGAAGGTTCGGGCTCTCAACCAGCGGCACACCGACATAGACATCCAGTGGCTCAACTCGGTCAGGTCTTGCGTTATCAAGGGCCTCGGGGTCATCAACCTTGCGAAAAGGCCCTAGCTGCGGGTGTTTCGGCTCGTATTCGTCCGGACCCACAAGCAAACCGTTCCATTCCTTTTTCATCACCCGATATGGATAACGAAAACCGGAACGATCCGAGATTGCCCATGAGTTTTTTCCGGAAGCAAACTTACCCATCTACCCCGCCCTATAATATTCGTACCTTGGAACAACATTGAAGGATGACCGATCACGGTCCTCCGTCGCTGCTCGCTCAAACTCCTCTTCATACACAGCTTTGAGCATCTGAACACGGTTCGGTGCCCGCTTCAAAGCAATGTAATAGGCCAGCCCCGCCGCGAGGCAGGGATAGAACCGAAACGGCATGTCCATGGTATTGGTGAAATCGTCCGCGTCGTCCACTCGGGTCAACGCATCGTAGATCACAACGTCCGAAGCATCGTCAGGAACCGGCCAAATTTTTAAGTTTGGCGTCACTTGACGGTCCAAAAAGAACTGGTTTGGACGGCCCTGAGAGGTTTTGTTCGGAATGTTAAGGTAGTCATCACGGCTGAGACGCTCCATAGAGTAATCGGTGCCGCTGCGTCGACAAATAACCGACAAAACGTCGATTACATCGCTGCCTAAGTCATAATCCCCGTCGCCTACAACCAAGGTGACCGTGCGTTGCTTAATAGTCCACTGGTTTAATCCGCGGTTTGCCCAGTCCGCAAGCAACAAGTTGAGCGAACGCTTGGCTGATTTCAGGTCGTAACCTGTACGAACCTCAAGGCCGCACCGCTCAAATGCCTCTTCGACATATTCAGCGACGTCTAGCTCGAAGTCTTTGCTGCCTGACGTGGTCATGACCGTTTCCTACTCTTCTTGGCGGTTTTGGCCGCTTTTTTAAACGCCTTGTCGGTAGGCGCACCTTTGCTGCCCGGCTTACGCATTTTTTCACCAGACCCGGCAGCTATCCGCTTCCGTTTGGCTTGAATGTTTGCATATAAACCGCGCTTTGCCATTATGCGTTCCTTACCGCGCAGCTCTTTTTGCCGCCAGATTTACGGCTAGACGTGCGTACTGCACCGCCGCCCTCCATCTTTTTAACCATACCGCCGCCGCGCATTTTCTTAACCATGCCGCCGCCACGCATCTTTTTAGGTTTCATCGCCATTTTTAAGCCTCCTATAAAAACGTTCCCGCTTATCATAAATCTCACGGGCGTTATACTGGCCATTATATGTATCATAATAGCCTTTTTTATCTAGCTTGTCTGCCGCTTCTTGTAGCTTTGACAACCGCTGGACAAAAATCATTGCATATTCCGCGTCTATTTGCGGTTGGAAATCCACGTCGGCGACGAAATCGCTCTCCTCGTCGTGCGGATGAAACCCCATAACCCAAACATCACGATCAATGAACATGCCGTCTGCGATGGCGTCGTTCATTTCATCCAGATACGTGTGAAACAAGTCAGGGTCTTTATCGAACTTGAAGTCGATAATGATCGCGATCTCAAAATTATCGTCAAACTGAGATACGGTGTTATACAGCGTCTGCTTGTTGGTCTCGTACTTATACAAGACTGCCACGCGGCTATCTATCCACGCTTGTCGAGCATACGGACACGGCGGAAGATTGTTGAAATGCGGGCTAGGTTTTTCTAACACCGTAGCAGACCAGTCTACCAGCTCGTGATAAACAGCGTGTTCTACTTCAAAGGACGGTGTCAAAAAAGCTAGTCCCATACACTACTCCAGAAACTTGTGTACTAGAGGTGTTACGACTATTAGAATGCCAAGCCCCCAGATTTTGTAATCAAGACCGTCCAAAGACTTTTTCTGTTCCTTCAGCTTTTCTTCAATGCGTTGATAGCGAAGATTGCACTCCGCTTCATGCTTTTCTAGCTTCGATAAAACGTCTTCTACGCGCATTTCTTCCTCACCAAGCTTTGCAGGACCAGTAACGGGCACTGAACTTGTCTTTGGCGGTGCCACACGAATGACGCGCTCTAAAGTTTTTTCTACGTCCCGGCTGATCTTTTTTAATTGCCATGTTCGGATCGCCGAAGCGAACCAATTTAACTTCCGACCCTTTTTTAGCGAGGACCGCACTTTTCTTTGATTTCCCGGGTGTACGCTTTGGTTTGTTATATCCTGCAAAAGTTTCCCCCCGGTACTTTAATCGGCCTGATGGCATACGCTCAACGTCTTTTGTAGAAGCCATCAGAGCGCCCCTTAACTGTAGAAAATCGTCATCGCAGTGACGTTGGTGGCGGTAGCCACGTACAAGTCATCCGTGAACAACACCCCCTCGTCGGGAATGTTCACAGAGTGCGAATCCGATGCTAAGAAGTCGATGTCGAGAACCGTCGCGCCGCCGTTGCCATTAGTCAACGTCAAACGACCCGCGCCCGCGCCTGTCAAAACCTGTATCTGACGAAGACGGTTGCGACCAATACTGGCCGCTCCTGCCCCAGTCAGACGTTTTGTTTTTACGTCTGAATTAGCCATTATTTGCTCTCCGCTTTCTTCGTTGTTTTCTTAGCAACTTTTTTGGGAGCGGCTTTTTTGACAGGTTTTTCCACCCACGCCTCGTTGACGTCTGGCGTCGAAGGATCATCGGCCTTCAACGTGCCATCGTCGTTACGTGCGCGAACTTTTTCGACCTTAACGCCGCGAGCTGCTAACTCTTCATCAGAAGGTGGACGAAACCGATTACTCATGTTTCATCCCCTTATGCTGCTGCGATAGTAGCGCCAGTGTCAGACCGCTTCCAATTGGTGCCGTCAGAGAATGCAAGAATTGCAGAACCTGCCGCGCCGTTAGAAACAAACACAAGCGTACCCGCGCCTGCCGAAGAAGCAGAAGGTGCATTTGCAACTGTATAGGTGGGAACTTTGATGTCGCCGATGAAGCCGTTAGTGGAAGTCACCGGACCGGAGAAAGTAGTTGAAGCCATTTCGTACCCCTTGCACAAGGTTTTGCTTCACAGTCCGTGCAATGTCAGGTGGGCTGATTCCTGTCTGCGAAGCTAATATGTTAAGCCCTATCGTGACTATAACTTAGCTTGAAACAAAAAGAAAGGGGCCTCTTACGAGGCCCCTAGTGCAGTCATCAGGGAGGTGGGTAATGAAAAACCCAACTCTCTTATACCACAGATTACGCTGCGCCGGGAGTACCGAATACACAGCGCCAGTCAGAAACGCCGAAGCTGTAACGCTCACGCGCTTTGAAGCGCATGTTGCCGGTGTCAAAGTCCCCTTCCATTGCCGTTTTGATTGGCGAACGGTTGAAGTATTTGAAGCCGTTAGGAGCGTCAGTCTTAATGAAGAACGCATCGGTGTCCGTCAGGAAGTGGTTAACCACTGCACCTTCAGGAAGCATACCCATGGTCTTCATTGCGTTCAGATCGTTGTCCGCAGTGCCAGAGCGCAAGTTCGAGTTGATAACTCGTTCTGCGATGAACTGAAGCTCTTTCGGAATGATGAGCTTCATGCCGCGTACAGCAATCTTCAGACCGCGTTCGTCAGTCAGACCCGCAATGTCGATTAGCATTTGCTCAAGCGAAGTTTCGTTGAGGTCAGCCGCAGTAGACAGCAAGTTACGCTGGTTACCAGACAAAGAGGGGTGAGCCGCCGAACAAAGCGCCGCGCCATCACCAACAGGGCTACCAGTGCTGAACGCGTTGTTCAGGATAGAAGCAGCCTTGATTTGCTTGGTCTGCGCCATAGAGCGAGCCAAAGCTTTAGTGTAGCGAGATGCGAGACGATCATAAAGGTTATCTTCGATAGCCTCTTCAGTGATCGAGAACGCAAGCGCGATGGTTTCATGAGTGTAACGAGCAGTGTATGTCTCTTGTGCGTCGTCGAAACTGATGGCACCGCCTTCAGATTTCGTTGGCGCAGTCGAAAAACCACCGAGCATAACTTCCTCTTCAAAGGCACGGTCAGATGACTCCTCCTCAAAGACTTCAGAATGCTCATTCTCGTAACGGTTGTATTCGAGCCCGAACAAGGCATTAAGGCCGGGTTCCAGCTCTTTCGCTAGTTGTGCGCGAGAGATAGCCATTGATTAAGCCCTCCTTAAATGCCGGTGGA
>Ga0208767_1000105_pt1 | contig 55434 bp, 73 predicted proteins | sample VirMetDEL_Mar_21_FD_184514 | JGI IMG/M metagenome (GOLD analysis project Ga0208767, IMG submission 184514) | Aqueous microbial communities from the Delaware River and Bay under freshwater to marine salinity gradient to study organic matter... | ecosystem: Environmental > Aquatic > Marine >...
GGTTGGCACCACCTTCTTTAGTTGGGATGGCACGGGGGTCAGCCGGATGAAGAAGATCACCAACCAAGGTGGCTTCTCTATGGGGGCAGACTCGTCCATCGTCATTGCTGCCGGGGATAATGTCGATGCCTACGTCACTGGTCGTGGCATCGTCGCCGCAACGACTGTGGAGAACTTGCATTTGGCCGCAGACGCCAATGTGTACATCGCACCCAACCAGCAAAGCGGATATACGACCGCTGCCCAATGGGCGTTCACGACAAGCGGTCAAGTTCAGCCCGCATACAGTGGAGGGAACTCGACTCCGACGTATTCGTTTAGCGCCGACCCCGACACCGGGATGCGCCTAACTACTGCTGGAAACCTACGCCTCAGTGCAACCACTGACGCCGCTTTTTTAGACGTAGACGCTGTAAACTTGCGGATTAACACAAATCGGTACATCAGGGTTTCGGAGAGCCGCAACGAATTACTGTCTCTAAACCAAACATCCGCCACTGGAAGCCCCTACATCTCTTGGAATCAAAACGGCACTCGCCGGATGTACCTCTCGTACAACAACAGCAACGCCTATACCTACCTCGTCAACGAAAACGGCGGGACGATTGAATTGCAGACTACGGCTGACGAAGCCCTGACGGTGCGAGTCAGTAACGCGACCGGGAACCCTTACATCTCTCTTGCCAACAACGACGGCTACAAAGGCTATTGGCAGTCTTACGATGACGGTACGACCTACTTCGGCACGGCTATCGCCGGAGCCGCAACTCACATTCGCGATTTCGGAAACGCAATTAATCTCCTGACGCTTGATTACAACGCAGCCTACATGGCTACGTTCAACGCCAACGTTGACTCTGTTGTGCGGATCAACACTACGTCAGCAACGGGGAGCCCGTACATCGCTTTCTCTCAAAACCTTAATAGGCGGGCGTACATCCAATACGCCGATTCTGGGGATTGGTTGAACATCGTCAACGAGGTTGATGGCGTTCGCATCTACGCTGCGAACAGTATCCGAATCCAATCAGATTCTACGACGTCCACCCAGTGTCGCACTGGATTTCTCAATGGACAGGTGTACGCGGCTGAATACCAGACCCAGTACGAAGACACAGGCACGGTCAACCTAGATTGGGATCTCGGAAACCAGTTGGTGATCGACTTTGATTCTACGAGCACGACGACGACCATCGACATCCAAGAGAATCTGATGCAAGCGGGTGGGTCATATGTCGTCCTCCTCCAGTACAACGGTGGCTCCGCTCAGACCGTCGCGTGGACAGGTACGGGCTTGCTTTGGGCCAACGGGGATGTGCCTACGACGGCCACGGGCGCAACAGCGGGAGACATTACGGTCGTCCAATTCTTCAAGACGACGACCGCGACCCCCAAGATCATCGGCTCTTACTTCGTGGTGACTTGATGGCTTTCCCTTATCTAGTTGTCGGTGCCATCGGCGTTCCTGTCACAGACACAATTTGGGCAAACGGCGACCGCACCACCTCTCAATGGGAGGACGAGGGTGGGGCGACGACGAACCTCTGGCAGTCGGTCGATAGCGAGTCCGACACCGATTACGTCACTCTCCAAATCGTCATCCTCGATGACACGCGAACCCTCGGATTCAACATGGAGACACCAAACGGTGATCCGATTGGTTCGCAGACGGTCGAGGTTCAGGTGAGGGCTAGGTATCTAGAGCCGGGGGTGAGTCTGTCCAACGCACCAGAACTGACGATTCGGTTTGACGAAAACAACACCCAGCGGGCAACCGGATCAGCGACAGCCCTCACCACAGCGTTCGCTGACTACTCTTTGTTCCTAAACCAGACTCAAATCAACAGCGTCACCGATTGGGCCGACGTTGAAGTCGATATGCTATTCGATAACACGATGAACACGGGCTTAGACGAAGAGGCCAATTTTGAAGTCTCTGAGTGCCGTGTGATTTTCTCACCCTAACCCCCTGAAGACTCATGGCATCTTTCACCACACTACACATCGCTGTCGTTGCCTTCGCCTTCTTTGCTGGCGCTTTGGTTGCCAAGATGGTCGCCAGGAAGCAAGTTGAGCCGTCCACTGGTGCTACCAAGCCTAGAGATCGACTCAACTGATGGCTATCACACGCAGACGTATTTCTGTTGCCTTCGACCTGGACCCTGAAACAGGTGAGGTCGTCATGGCGCACATCGGGTATCAAGACGCTTTCCCCGACGAGCCTGCCAACCCAGGCTACACGCCCCCGCCTATCGCTAATCGCATCGGCTACAGCCGCGACGATTTCACGCAGGGCGAAAAGGCAATGATGGACGCCATCGTCCCGCTGTTGGGCGACAAGCTCGACGCCGACAGGCCGATCAACCAGGGGTGACGCGACCTATCGGGTGGCGTATTTTTAGCGGTTCCACAATTCCAAGGCGCAGGGAGTTTTCGCTATGATCCAGATGGAAGTCCATCTCATTAAGCCGGTGATGCAGATCATTGAGCAGATTGGTGAGAAGTTGCCTCTCCGTACAGCGGTCAGGCTTGGCAAGGCCCACAAGGAACTCGACGTATGGCAGTCAGAGTTCGACAAGCGAGTTCAGGAAGTTCTGGCGACCTGTCTCGAGGAGGGTGAGACGGAGATCAAGCCTGACCATCCGAAGTGGGTGGACTTTCAAAACGGAATCCAGGACATCGTTGGAGACGAGGCTCCCGATATCGAGATTGAGCCGTTCAAATTTGACGATTTGGAGGGTGTCGATCTCACCCCGGTTCAGGCTCGCATTCTGTTTGAGGCAGGGCTGCTGACCGACTAGGTTGCTTTGGGGCACAACCCTCAGAGTTTCTAGGAAGGCAATGCAGATAGAAGAACAGAGGCAGGGGCGCGATGACCTCTCTGAAGAGGAGGTTGCACTCCTAATCGCCAAGCGCAAACAGCAAGAAGCTGAAGCGGAAGAGGCGGATGAACGTGAGCGCATCAAGACGATCATTATCGGCCTGGGTGGGCTTGCTGGGCTTTTGGTTGGTGTTGTTGGTTTCTTGGTGCGCGAAAACCTTCTTATCGGCAGTGCAGGGTTTATTGCGTCCTTCATCGCGGTCGGCGTCATCACAGCCGGTGAGGGTGCCAAGCTACTCGGACGAGGGTAAAAGCCTGTTAACTCTTGAACTCCATCGCTTCGCGTTCGGAGAGACGAGCACTCTCGGAAAACTGTACGTCGATGGCGTACCTTCGCGACGGTTTGAGTGCTTCGTCTTAGAAGACGAACGCCGCGCCGTTAAGGTGGCGCACGAAACGTGTATCCCACCGGGGGTCTACGAAATCCAACTGCGGGAAGGGTCGCCCAGCTTCGGTCACTACGACACGAAATTCGACAATCATAAGGGTGTGCCACATCTCCAAGCGGTGCCGGATTTCGAGTGGATTTACATACATCCAGGCAATCGCGAATCCCAGACCAGTGGCTGTCTTCTTCCTGGGCTTCACCCTGTCATCCTCCCTGACGGCGAGTTTGAAGTCCATAAGTCCACACAGGCGTACCTAGAGGTCTATCGGAAAATCAAGCTGGCGATAGACGCTGGTGACCGTGTCGTCATCCACATCACTGAAGATGCCCGTCCGAAAGCGTGACGCGCTAACCCTAGCGATAGTCGTCGCAGCGTTCCTTTGGGGGCGGGGTGGACGCGCTGATCCAGAGGTGCGTTATCAACGGGTCGAGGTGCCGGTGGAGGTTCTCTTAGAGCGAGAACCGGACACGGTTGTCACTTTTGTGGATCGCATTAAGTACGTCAACGTACCCCCGGTGCAGGTCGCGGTCGCCTCCCAGGGGGCACAGAGCGAGGTTCAAGCGTTTTGTCGGCCCATTACGGTAAGCCAGACGGTGACGGATACAGTGTACGTTGAACCAACGCTGCTTCTTCGTTCAGTATCTGTCGATCAAGCGATGTGGACTGGACGCAATGAAGTGTTCTTGACCGGCTTACTCTCCAATGGTGATCTGATTGGCACGGATTACAGTGTTCGTGGCAGTTGGTCGGCTAGGGTGAATGCTGACTCAGTAATTGTGCTTCAATCTCGTATGTCCTGGCTCAAGGGTGCGATGGAGTTCGCGATCCCGTTGGCGGCGGGAGTCTTTTTGGGTGGTGCGTTTTGACAAAGTCAGCTTTGGTGTTCTTCTCGGACACTCATTGTGGTTCTACGATCGGCCTCATGCACCCAGATGGTGTCATGCACGACGACGGTCAAATGATCATGCCGTCGAAATTGCAAGAGTATCTGTGGGGAAACTGGGTGAAGTTTCGCGCCGACATCGCACGGCTAACCAAGGGTTATCGCACTCACGTTTTCGGGGTGGGAGATCTTACAGATGCTGACCACCATCGTAGCACCCAGCTTCTGAGTAACGATGAAGGCATTCACATCCAAGTCGCAGCGGATTGCATCCAATTCTTGCTAGAAGGTTTCAAGTACGAATCCCTCCACGCTGTGAGGGGAACACCAGCCCACGTTGGCAAAGCTGCGGGGCTAGAAAAGGCTGTCATGGGACGGCTGAACCGCGAGGGCGTCAAGCATATCGTAAAAGACCCCACTACGAACAGTTTTGTCTGGCCGTTCGTCTACGCGGAGATCGACGGTGTCCTCTTCGATATTCGCCACCATGGACGCGCCGGTCAGCGGGAGCACACTCGGGCAAGTTACTCGAGGCTCTACGCCTTGGATATGTATTTGAGTCATCACCTAGAGGGTCGCCGACCAGCGGATGTGGCGATTCGGGCGCACCTACATAAGTACATGGACTCCGGCTATGACCACCGGGGCATCACAAGAGCGATCCAACTCCCCTGCTGGAAATTGCACGACGAGTTCACTCGCCGGATTAGTATCGAATCGATGCCGGATTGTGGCGGCTTGGTCATCTTGTTGCACGACGGTGTCCCTCAAGTCCACCCTCTTCTATACAAACCAGAGGCCGACCCTCAAAGGATTTGGAAGCCATGACAGAGAATGAGATGATTGCGGAGCTTGAACGCATTCAAGAGATCGTGCGCCAAGGTCCAGACGATGCGCTCACGACTCGGGAGTGGATGTCGGCGACAGGACTTGGGGAGAAGACGATAAGAAATCGGCTGCACGTTGCGAAGGACTTGGGACGCCTGGAGCGCGTCACAGTCTTTCGGGAAGATCTACGCGGGCAGACCTACCCTGTCGTCGCGTATAGACTCAGCCAGCCGGTAGACTAAAGAAGTACAGGTTGCTAAAGATCTCCTTGATCGATTACAGTATCGTCCTAATACGAAATCGACGTAATCGAAACATCATCAAGGAGGTATCATGGGGGAGTTTCCTCTCCTGCTGCCCGAAGACGACCAACCCCTCGTCTTCCCCAGAGTCCCCTTCCACATTTATCGGGGCTGGGATGCGGTAAACTCAAGCCGACTGAACAAGCTCGGCAAAGGGTCGATGCGGCACTTCCTGGCGGATCATTCAGATTCCACTGCCGCGACCAACCTCGGACGGGTCTACCATAGTCTGGTGCTGACTCCCGCCCTCTTTACTGCGGAATACATCCTTCAAGGCCAGTGCTCACAGACCACAGCGCGTGGCTCGCAGTGTTCTAAGAAGGCGCAAGTTGTCATCGACGGCACAATGTTCTGCACCACACATCGACCCAGGGGCATGGAACCAGATGGGGTCGAGGTCGTCACCGCAACGGTTTGGGATCAAGCACATCGGATGATGGAGGCGACCCTAGAGTTGGACATGGCGGCTTTCCTGCTCGACTCTGCTGTCGAGCGAGAAATGGCCTACGTCTGGACTGAGGAGACATCCGGTATGCGCTGCAAGGCGTTGATCGATGCCGACTCGTCCGACGAAGACGCGATCATTGATCTGAAGACGACTCGGGACATCAACCCAGATGGTTTCCGTCGCTCAATCCTTCGTTACGGCTATCATCGCCAAGCAGCTTTCTACTTCAACGGTGCGCTGAATGTCGGGCGAGCACGAAAGAATTTCTACTGGATCGCTCAAGAGTCCGTTCCCCCTTACGACACGGTTGTGTATCAGCCGGGGCCAGACATGATCTCACAGGCAGCGGAGACGTTGTACCGTTGGCTGTCAGAGATTGGCGAGTGCCGTGAGTCGGATGAGTGGCCTGGGTTTGGGGCGAATGGCAGCGTCACCCTGTTTCTACCTGAGTGGATGAACTACGAGGAGGAGGAGTAAGATGGATTTCGTAAAGGCGCGAAAATCGCAAGCTAAGGCGCGGGTCGCCTTGATTGGCCCAACCGGAGCAGGGAAGACCTATACCGCGCTCGTCATGGCGACGGGCATGGCGAAAGAAATCGGAAAGAACGCTTCGATTGTCGTCATCGACACAGAGCATAACTCTGCCGCGAAGTACAGCGATCAGTTCGACTTCATGGTTCCTGCTTCGACGCTGCCCGACCACTCCCCTGCGAGTTACGTCAAGGCTATCGAAGCGTGTGAAGATGCTGGCTTCGACATCATCATTATCGATTCACTGAGTCATGCATGGGTCGGCAAGGGTGGTGCCTTGGAAATGAAGGATCGTTTCGCCGCACGGTCTAAGTCTGGCAACACGTTTCAAGCGTGGGCCAAGGTGACGCCGGAGCACAACGCTCTGATGGAGAAGTTGATTTCGTCCAAGGCTCACATCATCGCTACTATGCGGTCCAAGATGTCGTATGTCCAAGAGAAAGACGAGCGTGGGCGGACTCAGATCCGCAAGGTCGGCATGGCTCCGGTTCAGCGTGATGGCGTTGAGTATGAGTTCGATCTGATCGGCGACATCTCTCGCGAGCATACGATGACCATCGACAAGACTCGTTGGAGCGATATCGACAGCTTCCATGGGATCGTGACGGAGAACTTCGGTCGTGATCTGGTCCGGTGGCTTTCGGACGGTGTCGAGGCTCCCACGACCGCTGCTCGCGACTACAAGAGCCAGGTTCGCGACTACTTGAAGGCCAATCCAGATTTCGACTTCAACGCTTTTGTGTCTCAGGTCGTTGTCGATGCCCTTCCTGTTGAGTCAGACCCTAAGACATGGACAGAGGGTGATTTCCGTGAGGTCTTCGCGATGCTCCCCCAGGGAGGCACGAAGAAGGCGAAAAAGAAGAAGGGGAAGATCGCAGTTAACTAGGCAAGGCGTCGGGGCACCATCACATGAGAGGTGAAGATGTTTCGCACGATCCTTACTGTTGCTCTTCTTTTTGCAATCAGCCCTAGTGGCATTGCAGTGTCTGAGGTGGATGGATCGACACCTGTGCCTCTGCCAGAACCGTGGGAGCACCATGTCTCAGACATTGAATCCAGCCTCTATCGTTGGCCCTTAGCGGACAGTTCCCTTGTTCCTCGAGTAGCGAACGCGGTAGCCAAGAATGCTTACAAGGCGGGGGTGAAGCCGGACTTAGTCCTAGCTGTCATGCGTGTCGAGAATCCTTGGTTGAAACCGGACACGGTTAGCTATGCGGGCGCAGTCGGTCTTCTTCAGGTGATGCCGCGTTACTGGAGTGAGGAGTTTCCTCATTGTGGTTACGACCTTGCCGACATCGACACAAATATCTGCAAAGGTGTTCTGATCCTACTCCACTACTTAGAAACCAACGTCGATCTTGAACGTGCGCTGCTGGCTTACAACGGGTGCCGTTCGGCTTACTGCGAGGTCTATTACGATCATGTCACGCGACACCTTGACTGATACAGAGTCGGCTGGTGGCACTCGCTATTCTGAGGGCAAGCCTTCAGGTTGGTGGTTCGCCCCCTTGAAGGGTTTGGAGTTGATCATGCCGGTGGCGACTGCCGGTGCCAAGAAGTATGCGCCCAAGGATTGGTTGGTCGGCCAGAGTTACTCCACGCTTCTCGACTGCGGAATGCGCCACATGATACAGGTCATGCATTACGGAGTGGAAGCGAAAGACGCCGAAACGGGCCACCTACACCTCGCTCACGCAACATGGAATTTTCTCGCCCTACTCACTTTCATGGCTCTGGGTCGGGACGACCTAGACGATGTAAGCGTGTGGGATGGTGTCACAGCGGCAGAGCGCGACTCCGTTGATGCGAAGTGGTGAGTGTGTAGTTGAATGGAATTGAAGCACACTTTCTTCTCATCCGCCGCCTGGCTAAAGCCACGAAGGTTCTCTCAGCCTGAAGCGTTTCTGGACTTGGTGGGCTCGTATGAGTCAGGGATCGTTAAGGGCGAGGCTCGGGATTTTTTTTCCCTGCGGTGGTCGTGGGCACCCGACGAGGTGGAGCGATTCACTCAGTCCTTGGTCGATTCGGGGTGGTGGAACCCCAAAAGGGAGCGTGTGGGGCGACCGGCGATCCGCCACGGTCTAGCACAAGGACCACCCGCCGCGCAACGTGAGATGGTAGAGGCCCTTCATAAGCTCTACAACGAACTTTTTGGTCGTCGCCTTACACTCACCAAAGCCCGTCGTGCGGCTTACGGTTGCCTTCTCTTCGCAGGACTGAACAAGGAAAAAGACCCGTTGGACAAATTTCGCAAGCTCTGTCGGGTCGTTCAGTCTAAGGAGTTCTATATGAGTGATCTGAAGCTCCACGCTCCAGAGTCGTTGTTTCGCAATACAGATAGGTGTGAGTCTTGGTTAGAAGAGGCTTCAGGCCACAAGCCCCTCTCCCCGTCTCATGCGGAGGAGAGGAAGAAATTGTCAGGATTTGTTCGTCCTACGCCTAGTCAGCCAAGCCTAGAAACACCAGACATCAATGCGCTATATGCCGCCATGAGCGCGGAGCAACAAACGGTTCTTCAAGCTGAATTCAATGAGCGCAAGAAGCGCCTGACGGGCCTATCGCGATTCCGTGACACAATGGAAGAGGCTGTTTGGAGCGAGATCGTGACGAGGGCTGCGCGTTGATCGATCAGATACCTCAGTCGCGTGAAGCGGAAGAGAGTGTCGTCTGCGCTCTTTTGGCTGACCCAGATTTGGCGAGTGTGGCTACGGCGATCATCCAGCCGTCACACTTCTATTGGACGAGCCTAGGCCACATCTACGAAGCCATCCTTCAGGTTCTGTCTTCAGGTGGCGCACCAACCCCGGTTGCGATTCACGAAAAGCTGAAGAGCAACGGGACAGTGGAAGCTGTCGGTGGTATCAACACCTTGGCGGAAATGTACGGCGCTCCTGTTGACTTGAGCGTGGACTATCTCGAAACGCATTGTAAAATCGTATCCGATTACGCGGCACTTCGGGCTACGGTCGAGGTTTGCCGCCAGGGTATTGTCAGTGCGACGAGCGGCAACACAGATCAGTCACCCAGAGAGATCATCGATTCAATTGAATCGTTAATCCTTGAGGTCCAGGTCGGAGCCAATCACGAACAAACAAGTGCCAGGGCTGCGGATCTCATCTTCGATACAGTCGAGCGATTGGAGCGTTATGAGCCATCACGCAACGGTATCACTGGAATCGGTACGGGGTTCCGTGACCTAGATCGAATGACGGGTGGATTGCAGCCAGGCCAATTGTTGATCGTTGCTGGGCGTCCTTCGATGGGCAAGACGGCTTTTGCGTTGAATGTTGCGATGAATGTGGCGCGGGGTAAGGACCATGGCGAAGTAGCTGTTTTCAGCCTCGAAATGGATACGGACAGTCTTATGGAGAGGCTGTTGTCCGCAGAGGCAATGGTGTCTGCTCATCAATGGCGGCGTGGTGCAATGACACCAGAGGAAATCAAACGGGTTAACGTGGGAGCAAGCTCCATCAGTGCCTCGACGTTGTGGATTGATGACCATGCCACCCAGACCGTGCTCGACATACGATCTAAGTGTCGTCGGCTCAAGGCGTCCCCCAGGGGCTTGAAGCTGGTCTTGATTGACTACCTTCAGCTTCTTAGACCAGTTAGTGGATCTTCAAGCCGCTCACGGGAACAAGAGGTTGCTCAGATGAGCCTCGCGCTGAAAGGGCTCGCTCGAGAACTTAGAGTGCCCGTCATCTGCCTATCACAGTTGTCGCGTTCTCCAGAGCAACGGCAGGACAAGCGCCCCATGCTTTCAGACCTACGCGAGTCTGGCTCCATAGAACAGGACGCCGACTTGGTGGCTTTTCTGTTCCGGCCAGAGTACTATTTCCGTGACGATCCGGCGCTTGAAGGTGCTGCGGAACTAATCCTAGCCAAGCAGAGGAACGGGCCAACGGGTTCGATACCACTCTATTGGCATCGGGGGTACACGCGCTTCGATGACGCGGAACACGCGCAAGAAGAAAGATTCGCCTACTAAGCTCGTCCTGCGACTCCCAGAACCTCCTAGCATGAACGCCATGTTGGATATGGCGAAGAAGCGCACTAAGCGCGGCAGGGATGGCGGTTGGATGAAGCGAGCACTACCGATTGTGTACGACAACGCTCGCTACGCATACCAACGTGAATGTCTGCGGGAAGCTATGGCGCAGGGAATCCGGCCCCCAGAAGAGCCGTGGAAATACTGGCATCTGGAGTACGCCGGGTTTCGCCTACACGCCCTTCGGGATCCCATTGAGTTGGCGGCTGGCTTGAAGTGGGCTTGCGACTTTCTAGTGAAAGAAGGTTTCGTAAGTGACGACTCGCCTCGGGAGCTTCACACTCCAACAGAATGGCCTCATCAGCGTATTGATCGTAAAAACCGTGGCCTAGACCTAATTATTCGCAAAAAGAGCCAAAAGCCTCGGAAGCGGCGGTGCCGAATGTTGTAGTTCAGATTGATCCAGTGTTTCTGGCGCGTATTATTGGAGAATCCGTGCCACCTCCCGTGGCGGTGCATCCACGTCTGACGCGAAGAAATAATGGCTATCGGTGACGATTTTTCAGTAGCAGTGAACGGCGACATTCGCCACGTCTCAGGGACGACGACCTACACGGTCCTTGAGTTCCACCGTTGGCTGCAAGACCTCGCCGACGACGCCGTAGCATCCGGCAACGATCTGGTGGACATTAGCAGCCAGACGCCATCCGAACGCGCCACGGACAACATCATCACGCTCCTCGCTCCCGGTGGCGGCGTCATCTACAACATTGACGACACCGCCGCTGAGTACATCTACGACGGTTCAATCACCCAGAACGACGGGGATACCGTGTACTCTGGGCTGGTCGTCGTCGGATCGGTCGAGGCCGGTACCAACCTCCAAATCGTACAGGACAACGCGCTCCTGACGAATTACTGGGGGGCCGGCCTGAACGCCGACGCAGCGCAGAACATCCTGCTGCGCATTATGGTCAAGACCCGCGTCAACGGTGCCGACATCGACGGCAAGAAGGTGCGCGTACAGGCGCGTGAGTTCGGTGACACTTACTCGGAGTTTGAGTCCACACTCGGTGTGGGTAACTCGACGGCGGCTATCTTTACCTCCAACGACCTAAACAACGAGACGGTTGTCGGTACCGTTGCGACGTACGATCAGTTCACCAACACCGAAGGCTATCAACTCTTTGATGTCACTGGCGATGGCACTGATGAGGAGTATTACTCAAAGTGGACGTGGGGAGCGGGTACAACCCCAGCCTCGCCGGTTATTAACGACCTGTACGAGTGGACGAAATACACCCAGCGGCGTGGGAGCTCAACCAACCTTCACGGAATCAATGGCGAGCTTTTCCGTGGCATCACGCACCAGTGGGCATACCAAAACGAAAGCGGCACGGGGTTCATCGAAGACGAGACAGTCGTCTGGGGGACGAAGTTCTCCTACGACGGTGAGGCCGGTGCGACATCGTGGACCGTCGGCGAGTACCTTGCCATCGGCACTGCGGTCGGCAAGCTGCTCTACGTTGATGACCAAGGCACAACCGGCACGATGGTGGTTGCTGTCGAAAACGGTGCGACCCTTTCCGACAATGACGCCATCAGTCAGCTAGACGGCGGCGACATGACTGCCGACGTGTTCGGTACCCCTACCGGCAACGGCAACACCGGGGGGTCGGGCGTGTTGCTGGCCCTGGACGACAACGGTACCACCGGCATCCAGTGGATTCAGTTGACATATGGATTGCCCCCCGCCAACACCTACGAGATTACGGGCCGCACCAACGGAACGACCGCCGACGTAAACGGCAGCGTGACAACGCGCACAGTCTCTCCAGAGTATCTTGGAACTTCGACGGGTGCTGCGCTCATCGGCTCGTTTGGTGTTGGCGTAGACCCGACAAAGCTCCTCGTCACCGACAAGCTGTTCGACCTCACTAACACTCAGCGTACGCCTCCTAACAACGTCACGTTCGAGGTACTTGGTCTTGTTTCTGGGGAGGATCGGGTGCTTGTTGGGCCGCGCACCGGCTCGGCGCTCAACCTCGGGCAGTTCACGATTGCCACCACGGCCCTGACGACTGCCAACATCACGTCGGTGGAGGTTAACACCACGATCCCATCGGATACGCCTTCCTCTGGTACGATTCGCGTTGCGGACAACGATGGCGTGTATCGCCGCCTGGTTTACACCTCGTACACTGGGGCAACGTTCACCATTGACCCCACCGCGTCGGAGGCCGCAGTCCCGAATGTCGCGGACTTCGATGTCACGAACGCCAGTATCGGCAACAACGTCTTCATCAGCTACATCGACGCCCTAGCCACCTCAACGTCAGAGACTTTCACGTCAGTCTACAGCAGCGACCGCGCTCTGTTTATTCGAGTTCGCGATGGTGGCACGGCTGGCGACAATATTGGCATCAAGACTTTTGAAACGAGCGGAACCCTTTTCTCGACGGGTGGATCTACGACTGCGATCCGCACCTCTGATGCGTAAGGATGGCCTAGATGAGTATCGATGTCGCTGATCGGCGCTATCCAGATGTCACGTTCAATCGGCTTCACGTTTCTCAATTTGTTTACTCTGCGCCTTCAAGTCCTGACCAACCTATACGAGGCGTCAAGGCGACTGCCAAACTAGTCGGCGTCGGGGAAGATGGAAAAAACGAATATCTGCCTGAGTCGTTGCGATTCATTTCTCAGAACTTCGATGAAGACGCGGTAGCATTTGCGATTAAGAAGGGCGAAGCGCAAGACGCAGCGGAGTTTGTCGCCGAAAATGCTGCTCACCTTGCCGCCATCGACGTTCGCCATGAGGCTGGAGAGATCACTCTGGCAGAAGCACAAGCTTGGTTTGAATATGCCATGGGCCTTTTATTCACGATCAACGGATCGCTGGATGGTTTTGAAGGGGTCAAGTAGTAATGACCGCCGTGGCTGTGTCATTCCAGGGCACGAGGGTAAACGCCTCCGACGCGAATACTAACTGGGGCAACCTTAACTCGACGGGGCCATCGCCGTCAGCAGAGCCGCAGAACCGTTATCAAGGCTCTAACATCGTCAACAAGCAGATAACCTCTGCGTCGTTCGGCGGCATTGATTACGACCCCGGCACTGGTGCTGTGGATATGACCGCCGCCAATCGTCCTCTCTGGTTTGTGAAGGCCGTAGTCGCAGACTTTGCGGACCTTGTGGTGGCCGCTGGCGCTAGGGTTTCACTCGGTTCTGCGAACAACGCCTTCTATCACTACATTGTCGCGGGAACCAATGCGAATCGGGGACGTTTCGACGAATACCCTCCGCAGGGCGGCTTCCTCATTTTCGGACTCAACCCCAACATCGCAGCATGGCGGGAAGGCACAGGGTCTGGTTCACCTAGCCTCACAGCGGTGGACTATTTTGGTTTTGAGGCGGCGTTCCAGAATGGAAACTCGAAGGCAGAAAACGTCGGACTTGACGCCATCGACATCGGCACGGGCCTCTTGCTGGTCAGTGGCGACGGTGCTGACCCTGACGGCACCTACGCCGACTTCGTGGAGAGCGACCAAAATACCTCCACCAACCGCTACGGCGTCGTAACGCAAGCCGCTGGTGCAGGGTCACCGATTACCTGCAATGGACGACTCGACATTGGATCAGCTACTGCCACTGTCTTCACGTCGGCAGATGAGGTCGTGGTCTACCCTGACGGTTACCACGGGCCAGGTGACCTTGGCGTCCTCGTCGATCTGCAAAATGCCACCTCTGTGTTTTCGGACGCTTCCACGCATATCGGTCTTGGCTCATCGGCCACCAGCGACACGCGCCCTGACTTTGTGGTGTCTGGGACTAGCGGCACGGCGACGATCACGGGCGTCTTGACGAACTTTCGCAACGTCACTCTGACTAGCGCAGTCGATGTTAATGGCGCGACGGTCGGATGTTCTCTTCTGACACAGAGCAGCGCGGAGATTCAGAACGCCAAGATCGTGACCGACTCCGCTTCTGCTGTGGCTTGCCTGCAAGATCCGACCTTCGGTACGACGACCGGCCTACACGATACGGAGTTTGAGCAGGCCGGTTCTGGTCACGCGATTGAACTGGATACGGCGACGACCTATAACCTGACCGGCCTCCGCTTCACCGGCTACGGTGCAGACACGACTAACGACGCCGCGATCTTCGTTTCAGCCACAAGCGGCACGGTCACAATCAACATCGGCGGCGACAATACCAACACGCCGACGTATCGCTCGGCGGGCGCGTCAGTCGTAATCAACAATACAAAAACGGTGCGCGTCACGGTGCTAGACGCCGACGATCAGAGCGCGATCTCTGGGGCTCGCGTTTTGTTAGAGGCTGCAAGCGGCGGCGACCTGGCTGTTGGTACCGACATCCTGTCCGGCACGACCAATGGGTCTGGTGTCATCGAGGACGCGGGTTTTGCCTACACAAATCCGCAACCCGTCACTGGTCGTGTCCGCTACGCTTCGCCCCCCGGCCCGTATTACAAGACAGGGCAGATCACCGGAACCATTAGCGACACCGGTTTCGACGTGACCGTGCTGCTAATCCTCGACCAATGAGCCTCAACGACATCACTCCCGAAGAACGGCGCGTGCTTTCGCGGTCTATCGAATACCGCAACTCGGTGTCGCTGGCAGATGCGATTAGCCGGTTTAAAACTGAGAGCGCGGAGGAGGTCGCCGCCGTAAAGCAGCAGCACGTCGCCTTGCAGCAGCGGGTAGTAGAGCTAGAGGCACGAGTGCAAGCGTTGGCGGCTGTCGCCTTGGCGAATCGCGGCCCGACGAGTCGGAGTTAGGCTATGGCGATCTCAGTGGATTGGGGGCAGAAGATCATTAATGTCCCGAAGGCCGACACGACGCTTGTTCAGTCTACTCCGACTGAGATTAGGCAGCTTGACCTCGACACGTTTCGCCTGACCCTGAAAGATCTCGAGGACGACGCGCAAGGGATGCCGTACCTCGACACGCACCGCCACAACACGACGGTTACGGTCGGGGGTGTGACACTTGCTCGCGTCATCGAAATCATCAACGGCTACACGGTGACTTTCGAGGACGGTCAATATGCGGTCAACCTGGCTGGCGCAAACAGCAACGTCGCGGACGTGACGAACGTCAACCAAGTGTCGATCCGGTCAGCGAACTCGGCGGGCCTTCAGGACATCAGCGGCTTCCAAGAACGTCTCGACTATCAAGGCGCTGTGTGGCTTGACTCCATTAACGGCGCACCCGCGACCGCAATCGAACATCCTTGGGGGACACCAGCTCAACCCGTAGACAATTTCTCGGACGCTGCCCAACTCTGTGCTGAGTATGGCATCTACGAGATTCGATTTTTCGCGGGTGGCGTTGCCACCCCGATCACGATTGACGTCGATGTGTCGGATCTCAACATCGTGCCGATCACGTCGGGTCAGCATATTTTCCTTGCCACGGGCAATGTCGTCAACGGCACACGATTTGAGAGGACGTATCTCTCGGGCACGGCGGGAGGTACAGATCCATTTTACGGTGATTTCGTCGGATTTTTTGGTGGTTTTCAAAATCTGCGAGGCATCTTCACTGAGAGTCTACTACTCCCTGACCCCGCCGGTTTAGACAACCGCGTTTTCCTGGGCGACGACTTTAGCTGCGTCAATCTTGCTTCTGGGATTCCCGGTGCGGCTCCCGGCGAGCTTTGCAACTTATTGGCGGCTGCGGACACAAACATCCAAATCATCGGCTACACAGGCGGGTTGGAAATCCACAACACGCAAGCCGGTGACGTAGCGAACATTGATTTCAGATCTGGCTATCTGAGACTCAACGCCAGCGTCAGTGGCGGCGACTACGCGGTGCGTGGTGTTATTGCGCCGATTGACAACCAGGGGACACCGGACAGCCTCGACATCACCGGACTCATAACCTCAGAGGACGCGGAGTTCGCTTCGTATGCCGACGCCTCAGTCTGGGTGAGCACAGGCTCAGGCACTGCTGGGACTCTGTTCCCGGTGGGCACTTCACGTCAGCCCGTCAGCAACTCAACCGACGCGCAGACCATTGCAAACGCCAAGGGTCTTTCGACTATTCGCTTGACCGACCATCTGACTCTGGACATCGGCCCAGATCACACCGATATGCTTTTTCAGGGTCGCTCGCCGCGCACTACCGCGCTAACCATCCCTGCGGGTGCAACGGTGACAGGCGCTGAGTACAGGAATATGCTTCTGACAGGCCCTCTGTCTGGCGGCACCTATATCACATCTGTCGCCTTGAAAGGCGTGGACAATTTCGCCGGTCACGCGGAGCGATGCGTGGTGCGTGGCGACCTAGCTGCTGGCCTTTCGTATAGCATGAGAGGGAACCTCGCTGGGGGGATCATCATGCTGAACTCGTGCTCGTCCGCAGACGCTTTCAATGTCGGACAACCGGCGATTATCGACTGCAACGGTGACGCGATGATCAACGCTCGCGCTTGGTCAGGCGAGATGAAGGTCGTCAACAAGACCGGCACCAAGCCCATGTCCATCGACATGGTAACGGGGACGCTTGAGCTTGACTCGACCGTCACGGGTGCCTGTACCATTTACATCACAGGCGTCGGGACGCTAATCGACAACTCAGGGCCGAACGTCAACGTGGTAAACAACTTGATCGACGGCTCGTTCCAGCAAGATATGAGCTTCGGCGGTGCTGTACACATCGACGCCGTAAACGGCACATCCGGCACCCGCTATCCGCAGGGCACAATGCTCCACCCAGTGGACAACATCGCTGATGCGCTGACGGTCGCCGCAGAGCACAACATCACGCACCTCCATGCGATGTCGGACCTCACGATAGGCCCGGCCATAACGATGACCGGCTACACGATCATGGGTGAGGGGATGCGTCGGACGGCGATCACAGTCGATCAAGACGCCACACTGGAAGAGTGTACGATCACGATGGCGTATGTGACGGGGGTTCTCGATAACGAGTCCTCCCTCGTCAACTGCATGGCTGAGGATCTTGAGATCCGAAACGGCGAGCTTCGCGGCTGTACGCTGATGGGTACAATCACGAAAAACACCGTTGGCGGCGGGAACACAACCGCGAGCATCGTGGACTGTTGGTCAGGCGTAGCCGGAGAAAGCACACCAATCCTAGACATGGGTGGCGCCGGCGGCACTCTATCTATGCGTGGCTATCACGGTGGCATCACCCTCCGCAATAAAACCGGCCTAGAAAGCGCGTCTATCGACCTCGCTAGTGGTCAGGTGATTTTGGAATCGACAGTCACCGGGGGCACTGTGGTCGTTCGTGGAGTCGGCAAGCTCCTCGACTCATCGGTCGGCGCGACTGTGATAGACGAACTGATTGACGGTCGCCGCCTCACGCTGATCGAAAAGATCACGCGCAACCGGCTGGAGACTGACCCGACCGCTGGCACTCTCACTATCTACGATGACGACGGCCTGACACCCCTGGTTACTGCGAACATCTATGAGGATGTCGCGGCGACTCAGCCGTACCAGGGACAAGGTGTTGATCGTCGGGAGCGCCTCCAGTGATCCCGACATACGGGTATGGAAAGGGGTCAAACGCCGGTTCTGTGGCGTGTTTCGGCTACGGAAGACAAAGCCTTATACTAGAGGTGATTGGACGAGCCCACATCTTTGTAGTTGGGTTTTACCGGAGCTTTGCTGAGAAGGTACTGAAGGCATGACCGAATTAATCATTGTGCCCGTCGTTTACAGCCAAGCGACCATAAAATCGACCGACGTATCAACCTTGATGCTTTGTGAAGCCGACTATGTAACCCGTGTGCTGCGTAAGGCACAAAAGGATTCAGCTTCGGTGAGTGAGGTACTGAGATGAGTCACGAATACGATGCGACTGTGGGCCAGGTCGGCTTTCGCATCATTCTCCAACTTCAGGATCGTGACCCGTTGACGGGCTACAAGTCTGCGGCAAACATATCGGCGGCGACTACCAAGGAGATCGACCTCAAGCGTCCAGACGGTACGAGCAAGACATACACGGGTGGTAGTGTCACCTTTACGGGTTCGCCAATTGGTGCCGGTGATGGGACGGACGGCTACATTGAAGCGACGACTATTGCGGGTGACTTTAATCAGTCTGGTATCTACGAGGTAGCGGGTTACATCGTGGACGCTACCACAGACGGGCCGACCCAGACGGCAACCATCAATGTCGGACCAAGCCTGAGGTGATGAATGATGATTTATGCCTCCACTCAAGGTGATGGCGACGGACGCCCTGTGAGGGTAATCGTTCACCCTTTTGTGCAAACAGTGCTTGGTGTGTGCCTGACGGTGGCGTTGGGTCTTGGGGCTTGGACGACCAGGACGTTGATGGAGCTAGGCCATCGTATCGCGACCCTTGAGGCTACAGCCGTATCCCAACGTCAGGCATCCCAACTCGTCACGTTGCGCGAGTTCTCTGTTGCGGTAGACCGCCAAGACGCTTCGTTGATCCGGCTTGAAGAGAAGTTGGACGAAATGATCCAACTGACCGTGCAAGACGATTCAAGGTCGCGCGACAGCGACCGATAACTTGCGGCACTCTCACCATCGCTTGTATCGTTTCTAGCCAAACGAAAACAGGGGAGGTGATCGATGGCAGCACGGAAGCGCGAAGTAGTGGGTACGAAGGAAGGCGAAGTCCAAAGACTGCTGGATCGTATAGCGAAGGCTGACGACGACAAGAGTTTACTGGGTTACGCTCGCCAGGTGCGCGCCCTCCTGCTCGGTAACGTCTACCCACAGGAGCATCCATGAACCGTGACGCTTTGCGCGGCTGCTTATTGACGTTTGTCGTGTGTGGACTCTTTTGGGGTTCCGTAATCTGGTTCTTTCTACAGGCGTAGACTTACCTCCTTGACACCCCCACTTATCGTGCGATCTTGATGGACACAATTGATTGCACCATGGGAGGTGGCAATGACTCACGAAGCACTCCTGCTTCGCATCCGCAAGCTCCGCGATCACGCGGACAGTGCGGCGGCTATCGGCAACGAGCATGAGGCTGCTGCGTTCGCGGCCAAGGTTAGCGAACTCCTGGCGCAGCACCGTCTGACCGCAACCGACATCGACTTCTCTCGTTATGAGCAAGAGGATGTCCAAGCGGAACAGGTGGACACCCGCGACATGGGTGTCGGTGGCGCAAGGAAGAGCACCCCTTGGGTGTCCCAACTGGCAAGCACTCTGGCGAGCCATCATGGATGCCGGATGTACTACACCAGTGGAACGAGCCGCATCACCATTGTCGGCAAGGAATCAGATCGCGCTGTCGCGACCTACCTTCTCTCGCGCTTGGTGGCTGACCTCGACCGACTGTCGCGAAAAGCACTCAAGCAGTACAAGGCTGAGTACGAATACGCGCCTCGTTACTGGCGTCGGTCTTGGCTAGAGGGTGCCGTCGATGGCATCCGTCGCCAGCTTCGTGACGCTAGGGTTAAGCGTGAACAGCAGTACGCCGGGAACACGACGGCCCTTGTGCGACTCGCCACCGGAACTGAAGCGGCTGACGCATGGATCAACGACAACGTCAGGCTTCGGTCTGCCACACCTCGCTACGCCAACACGCATAGCGGAGCATACTCAAGCGGACGCTCGCACGGGGCGGCGATGAACCTCAACGCAAACGGTTTGGGTCAGAGCCGGTCGAATGGAGCACTGAGATGAGCAAGGTGACGAGGTCAACGAAAGACGCGCTCACACGGCTGGCGGCACTCATGCCAGAGTTTGTGGTCGAGCCGACAGGGGAGCGTGGGCGGGTCATGTTTGGGACAGCCCATGACCCGTGGGGTCTAGGGCTCGTATCCAAGCGGTACACCGACGCACTTGGCTTGATGGCAGAGGTGGCTCGCGGTCGCGATAACGCTGACGACATTCGTCTGGCAGTCAGGTGGGGTGGCAAGTCCCCAACTGGTCTGCCCTCACACTACGAGGTCGCTTTCGAGTGGCTCGGCAATTGGGAGGATGGAGCATGATTAATGAAATTCTGGCTCGACTAGACAACGCCCACGACCGTGGTGCCGTGATCGCATCGTTTGCCGGAATGACGTTGCGCGACATCGCAGCCGCCCAGCCGGAGGATGTCTTGGACGGCTGGAGCCCACCAAGCTCCTACGATCATGGCCGCGCCTTGAGTGTTGATGAGTCGATCGATCTGTTGAGCCTCGCGGACTCTCGTCGTGATTACGCCATCCTCTACCTCGCCACTGTGATGGGGCTACGGCAGATTGAGATTCGCCGACTCACCTGGAGTGATGTTCTCGACAACGACTCTTTGCGGGTTGTGGGCAAGGGTGGGAAGAGGCGCACTGTTCCTGTCGGCATGAGTGCCCTCGAGTTGCTCCCAGAGCGCGGCGATAGTCCGTTTGTCTTCACCTCATACAGGGGCGGTTCGATCAGTGAGTCGGGTATGAGGCTCATTATTTCGAACTACCTAGAGCGTGTCACAGACACCTCGACGCCCCACGCGCTACGCCACACCTCTTTGACGGCGATGCTTGATCAAGGTGCCGACATCCGTACAGCCATGGAGCTTGCTGGTCACTCCTCCGTGTCGTCGCATGAAGTGTATGCGGCTACGTCCTCTTCATGGATCGTTCGCGAATGGGTCGAGCGTCACCCGCTTGGTGAGGTTCCGTGCGTGACCGTTCGCATCCCCGGTACGCCGTTCAAAGGCAAGATGGCTCGGGGGGTGGAGAGGGCCGTGCTGGTGCCATCACGATACGCAGATGATGTACGAGCAGCTTTGGCCTACTTTGGGAACGCCAAACAAATGACGAATCGTGCTCGCAAGATCGGTGTGCGTTTCCAAGAGATTCGTGATGCCGGTGCTATTGGCATGGTCGAGGCAGACGCGCACCCATTCCTTATTGCCATGTGCATGGGTACGACCCCAGGTAACGTGATCCGTCGCCGATTTGACCGCATGACTTCAGATGCAAACAATGCGCGAGTTGATGCCGTCGCTAGTGTGCGTCAGATGTTCACAACAAACAGATTCATAGAGGTGGCAGCAACATGATCACAACCATCTGGAGTGCGACGGTCTTAGCCGTCTACACTTATGCCGTCTGGCGACACGGCTGGAGGAGGGGACGCCGGACAACGCTGGCGCGGCTCAGTGGTCGAACGCTTCGGAACTGGTGGGAACGATGAAGATGGTCTTGACCGCTGTGCCGATCACGTTCGCGGAAGCGTCAGGAGACGCCCATGACTGACTGCGAACACTGCGTTTGATTGACCAGAAAGGGGGAGGTAATATCACCCTCAAGTGTCGGTCGCGTACTGCGCCACAGAACACGGGTATCCTCGTAACCCCTTCCGACGCCTAGCCCCTCCGACCTTCCATATCGCCCCTTCCTGGTCGGAGGGGCGCTGTCGTTTAGGGTGCTAGACGGAGTTCCGTGATCGGCAGCAACTGATGTTGCGGAACGAAGTACGCCGGGGATCTGACATCCTCTCGCCAGAAGTTCTTGTTCTTGCCGACATCTGTGTGGATATAGCCACGGACCCTCAAGTTCCAGTGGTCACCCGTCACAAGAGCGGAGTATGGAGCATCGTCGTGGGGGTAGATGATCAGCGACCCGTTATCGCGTTCAGTCCAGCGGACACTGATCCCGCCGCTGACATCTTCTGAGGATGGGTCGGGCACCAACCCATTAGACAGCCACTCGCGTCCTGTTGCCTCTGTGACCAACCACTCTGCGGCGGCAGACATCCCATCGACATACCTCTGACGATCGGTCGAGGGTTTCCACCCGTATCGGTGGGTGCCACCACGCGCTCTGGCGGCTTCCGATCTTCTTAGTCCGACTTTGTAGGCTGCGATCAAGCCTTCAAGATTGTCGGGCATCAAAATTCAGACCATGCAGAAACCGGAATCACAACCACCAAAAAGATCCAAGTTGTCATGGTCGAGTACGGCATCCTGAAGAGACACCCGACTCTTGTGCAGGAACAAAAGCCCATCTCTCTCGTCCTTATCCTGAATCTCTTTTTCGAGTTCTATGGCTTTCTGCCACTCCTCGGGGTAGTTGTCCCGAATGTGTCTCCATTCTTCATTGGATCGATACGGGCACATCCAACACGCTGACCTGGGCGGGGTAGGCAACCCAGACAGTTGCACCAGGTTAATACACTCATCTCTTCGGCGTGGCACATCTAAAAGCAAAGGCCAGTGATAGTGCAGCCAGGGAATCCCACTAGGCTTCGCACGATGAACCTCATCGACAGAGATTCCTAACCACATTCTTGCTGGATTCTTTTTGCCATAGCCTTGATCTTTTGCCCACCGACTAATCACACGTTTCTTCCACTCGTTACTACAGAAGCCAGGCAGGGCACCAGATTCCCCAGTGAATGCAGGGATCAAGAGATCACCATTGAGCGCGTAGAGGTCTACTGTTGCGTAATCGTGTGACGCAATCTCGACCTCAAGGCCAACGGGTTCCAGTAACGGGTTCACCACATCGCGCGTGTAATCCCATGTCTCCTGGGCCTCGCGCCCTGTGTCTGCGATCACCACCCTATCGGGACGAGGTAACTCGCCCCTAGCAACCAACACGGCGATTGCTACTGATTGAGTGCCGCCTCCGTAGGACCAAATGATCGGCAGTTCGTCGCTCATTTCTCGTTGTCGTCCTCTTCCATCTCCTCAAGTCGAATCGATGTCGGCTTGGGTAGGATGGTCGTCTTACTCGACCCACCCCACCATTGAAGGACGACGACAGCGACCAGGAACACAATGACTGTCACGGCGAAGGCTCCAAAATTCTCAGGCATTAAGTTCCTCCAAGCCCTGTTCGATGACCTCGTTAATCATCCTTAAGTTCCGAAACTCACGGTATTCACTGCCGTATTTCCAAGGCTTCTCCAGAAATGTCAACATCCCCTGTTCGGAGTCGAACCAGCCGTGGAGGTAGAGGTGTCGCATAAAGGCGCGTAACTCTTTCGCGTCATCCCAGAAGGGTTGATGGCTGCTCATTTCATCGTCTCCACACGGGCCATATTAGGCGCATCTTTCGGGGTTGGATAACGCATAGTGCCGGAAGAGTCCCGACCTGGCATCGTCCCCTTGCCGGATGAAATGGCGACAAGTTTGCGCCACCTCTTGGCGATCTTTTCTGGGCTCATGGGTTTCGTGGACCGACCGCGTTCCTTCGCGACACCAAGCCAGCCGGTGTGTTTTCTTTTCCCCATCTCAATCACTCTTTGTGAAGGTCAACTGAGTGCTCGGACAGCGTCAGCAAACGACATCCGTTTCGCCGCCATCCACAACTTTATCACATCGCCACCTTCGGCGCACACGAAACAGTACCAAAGGTTCTTGCCTGGCGTGATGTCTGTGGAGGGTCGAGAATCTTCGTGAAGCGGACACAGAGCCGTAACTCTATTCCCGCGTCTAATGGGACGACACCCAAGCTCCTCTAGGGCATCTACAATTGGGTAAGATCGTGCTCGAGCGATTTGATCATCGGTGATTGAGGTTTGTAATCCCTGAGTTCTGGTGGGAGGCTTCGGGATCACGCCCGTGCAGCGGATACAAGTACACCCAGGCACTGCTTCATAGGGCTTCAGGGGTTCCCCTCGCCGGAAGGCTTCTGCGATCTCCCACCAAAGATGACTACCCTCACGAAGACCGCCACTAGACCAACTGAGGACGATTTCGTCCAAGTCGATCTCACCCTTCTGCATGGTACTGGTCTTCAAGGTCGGCCAGTTCTATAGAGAGGCTTTCATGCCACCGCTCTAGCAAGGCGATGCGTTTGGCAATCGAAAGCCGTCGATACTCCTGACCACGCAGGACGGTAGGGCCGTTCTTATTCACGGCAAGCTCAACCAGGGTTCGCTGTTCACTGGTTGACATCAGCCCCTCACTTGTTTTTGAAGAGAATCGCCATCATGGAGGTGCTGGGAGTCGAACCCAGGTCCGGTCAGTGCCGCTAACGGCCTTACTAACCGTCGAAACCGTTACCACCCCCCATGCGCCGGATGTGGGCTCAAATGCGCGCAGGAGCCATGACCTCCCTTTGCTACACCATCTCGCCCAACATCCGACTTCCCTAAGCCCGTTTCACTGGGTGCGCGCGGGCACCCTCCACGAACAAAGAGCATTGGACTTACTCGTTGGTTGGCCCACCAAGAATGGAGAGGCTCACAAGCACACCACCGAAGAAGACTCCGACAGCCCACAGGTGATGTTGACCAAAATTGATCAACGAAACACCCAGCACACTTGTGAACGCCATGACCACTCCAACTGATAGACGTTCGTCTACCACGGGAGGTCGTCTTTCGGGTCAGCGGTAGGTGAGGGAGCGGCCTCACCATCGACGGCGCGGCGACCAAGGAACTCGACCTGGTTCACGATGACATCGGTCCAGTATCTGCCCTGCTCATCCTTTCGGATTTCGATACGACCGTTAATGCCGATCTTGTCGCCTTTCTTGACGTATTGAGCGATCAGTTCGCCCTTCTGGCCCCATGCTTTGCACCGGAACCAGTTGGTCAGCGTCTCACCTTTGAACTTACGGTTCTCGGCAACACTGAACTCTACCAGCTTCGACCCAGAGTCAAATGTCCTGACTTCTGGATCGCCACCGACATTGCCAATTACGGTGAAGATGTTCATTACAAGTCCCCCTTGGCGGGTTCCTGCCTGAGATAACCCCAGGCTGTTTCGATGACGTGTCCGTGATTGAGTTGCTGATATAGGTAGTCAGCCATGGCGTCCCCATAACGATCCACGATCAGCGTTCTGACCTCCGCTGGGTCCAACTGTATCCAACGGGTTTTTCGCCACTTCTCAGGATTTGACCCCTGAGTTTTGGGAACCATCTGATACCGCACAGCGCCCCTACTCACTAAGACACGACCTCAAGGGGTATCCTTGAGGCTCATTAGGTTATTTGTGGGGCGTTTCGCTCGCAAGAGCATGGGTAATAATCCGGTGGCCGATCCACTCGGCTACCTGTGGGACAACTGCATTACCTAGAGATCTAAGGCTGTCCACCCGACCGGGAACCCCATCAGCCACTCTACCCACCGGGGGTTCAATGCTCCACCAACCACCCGATTCCCCTTCTCCGTTTCTTCTAGGGTCGCGTCTCCCGAAAGAATCACCGCGTCCGTCAGCGTCCGACCGTCGTTGTGCTGACTTCCAGGCTTCCTCACCGACGTAGCATTCCTCGCACCCTGAGCATCTTTTGCCACAGGAGTCGGCCAAAGATTGTGGCGAGCCATTGATTGAAGACTGTGACGGATCGGCCCAACCCGTCCCGCCGACCCCCCTCTGTTGTTGCCATACGAACTCGCACTCGGTGTAGGCAACAATGAACATTCTCCATCGGAGATGCGGCGCACCAAAGGCGGAAGCTGGTACACAGAACCATTCCGCATCGTACCCCATTTCGGCCAAGGATGAGAGAACTTGGTCAAGCCCTCGAGTAGTGAGTACTGGGACGTTCTCCACGACAACGTAGCGGGGTCGTAGTTCGCGAATGACTCGGGCAAATTCAAACCACAGCCCAGATCTCGCTCCTGCCAGGCCCATCCCATTTGGCGCGGCTGTTGAGATGTCTTGGCAGGGGAATCCTCCGCAGATGACATCACATTCCTCCAGGTTATGAGCACCGACCTCTTCAACGAAAATGTGTTGAGGAATGTGAGGCCAGTGTTTGTGAAGAACATCACGGCAGAATTGGTCTTTTTCAACTTGCCAGATGACACTAAACCCAGCGCGTTCTAGCCCTAAATCTATCCCACCAATACCAGCGAACAGGCTTCCGACCTTCATCCGTGGATATCGGGGCTCATCCAATGATCATACAACCACACGGCGACTAATATCCCCATGACGGCGCGTTGGAAATCATTGGGCACCGGATAGACGCCCACCCACGACACCATGAGCACGATGGCTAACAAGGCGGCATTCCAACCTCGACCAAAGCGGCGGTGCTGCGAGAACGATCTCTGTAGGTAAGTCATCGTCTCGGAGAGGGTGTCGCGTTCCTGGTTCGGGCCTTTGTAGAACACGCCGGTTAACTCGACAGCCAAGAAATACACGAACCACATAGCCCACGGAGTTAGCGTTGGGCCTGTCGCAAACAGGTAGATCGTCGCCAACCCCCAGACACCCCACAGCACAGAGAACACCGGATGGGGGTTTCTTTGGATTCCCATTAGTTCATCTGGGTCATATTAGGAGGTTGATCACCCTGGCTCGTTGCAATCCATTCCGCCTCGTGGTCATCAAGGATATTCTGCATGATCGCGATATATGTCTCCAACGCGGGGCACGTCACCTCTGGAGGCAATAACAGAAAGTCAGCGTCCAGTTCAATGGCACTTACGAATTCGTCGTCACCCACCTTCTGTAGCCCTAGAATGCCGACGATCTCGAAATTCTTACCCATCCTCATTGGCGTCTCCGCAGCGATAACCCAGGGTGTCAGTCTCCACATAGACTCCAACATCACTGAGTAAGGAAATGACCTCTTCTCTCACAGTATGCCGCCGGGGGTTGTCAACGTCAAAAATGACTTCTGCGGCTTGGCGGCGTAACTCGTACTCAATGTGGCAAAACCTGACCTCTCCACGCTCGTAACCCCAATCGATCCCATGTGACTTGAGGATTTCATTGGCGCTGTTGGTCGGAGGCCACTCGTTCTTTTGTAGCGAGTCTTTTTCTTTGTCGCGGTTCAGAAACACATTCGCCCCAATCCAGTAAGGAAGGGCCGCTCTGATCGCGAGCACCTCACGCGCAATGAGGCGCGGCAAGCGGTAGAACTGATACAGAACTTCTTCTCGTATCACCTACCTGACTCCCGCTGGGAAATTTGTGGCGGCTGTGAACTGTCACAATTCGAGCAATCTGTTTCTCGGAGCCAGATGCTGCAACCATACGTTCCCACATCCGGCTGAGTAGTTGGACTCGGAGGGTTAAGGCAAAAGGCAGAATGACTTCTGATGTTTATTCGCTCATAAGGATTTCGCCGCGAAAAATATTGACACCTCACGCCACACGAAGTCCTAAAAAACTGTACAGCAATCGCCGTACTAATAAGCGCAAAGCCGGGGGGCGTTTTTGAGGGCGCGTTTCAACGCCGCTCGAGGGTTTGGGGTGTGTTCGGGTTTCGGGTGCTGTTCGGGGTCAGAGCCAGCCCGTCTCTCGCATTGTTCCCGATAAGGATTCAGGGCAACGGTTGACGATCAGGCGGTGCTTGGTTTAAGCTTTTCGCCCCGGTTCAATCCATGCGGGATGGAATCCGGCTTACACATTCTGGTAGGAGGGACTATGAAAGTCCTATCAAAAGGGCGGGCCGTTCGGCTGCATCCGTCCATTGACCTCGACACCCTTTTCGCCGCCGTCGAGGAATCCCAGGTCGGCCTGACCGACGAAGGTTTTTGCATTGCTTGCGGGGCGAGCCGTTACCAGGTCGAGCCGGATGCGAGAAACTACCCGTGCGACACTTGCGGGGCGGATGAGGTCTTCGGGGCCGAAGAAATTCTTATGGAGGTGGCGGGATGAATCGCAACGGCAAGGCACTACGGACCCTCGACGCCGGGGACAAGCGGCGCGTGTACGATGCTCGCAACGCATGGCGGAAAATGACCCCAGCACAACGTGCGGACGTTCTCTCCTGGATCATGTCCGACGCGGATCACAACCTGGTCGAGTGGGAGGGCACGGACGCTATCGTCACGAAAGTCGGGCTCAACGTTGAGACAGGCACCGGCCCAGGTCGCGCCTGGATCATGGGGGAGGTGCTCTGATGGAGATTCGTGTTGTGGTCGCCCTACTCGACAGCGACGGGACGGTCGTTTATGACGCCGTTTGTCTTGACAATGTCGAGGTCGAATTCGACCCAGAAGACGGGGCCTTTTACGCGGCGAGTGTGTCGCCAGGGTTTTCCGGCGATGTTGATGCCGCCATCGATGAGGCTTTGAGCGAGTGTGAGCAACTGTTGCCGTATGACACGAAGGGGGAGGCACGATGACGGGCACAAGCAAGGCGCATGAATGGTGCCGCGCTCACGGGCTCCATGACGGCCAGGAGTGGCGCAGTTTGGAGGCCGCTATACGGCGCGAGGTGGACTGCAACGCATCGGAGGTCCACCCGTGCCGGTGGGCGCTGATTGGACCGGAGGGCGCCCGCGAGGAGCACCCCGGCATCGTCTGCCTGTCCGACTACTCTGGGGTATTGATGACCGAGTCATGGTGGGACGTTATCGCTGACGGCACTACTCCAGCCGTCTGGCCTGACGGACGGGTCGAAGGACCGATCTGATATGAGACACGCCAAAACCAACGGAGCGACGATGGAGCTTTTCACGAACGCGCCCGCCGCATACGACTATCACTATGTTATGGAACTGGAGGCCCGTCGCTGTCCGTTCACGGGCGATACGGTGCGCCGCCTCCAGGTCGCGATCGGGTGCGACCGTATGGTCGCCGACGCCCAGGCTCCCCGGTATCGGTCGGGCCTGTACTGGGTGACATGGGGGGATGACTTCTGGCCTTATAAGACGCCTTGGGGCGAAATGGAGGTGGCACGATGAAAGGTGATTTCGTACTGCGGATCTCGACGGACAACGCAGCTTTTCAGGACGTTGATCCAGAAGCGGGTGGGGTTTCCGCCAAGGATCAAGAAGTCTCCTGGATTCTCGACCTGGTAGCGTCTGAGCTATCACAACGGGGCCTGGGTGAGGACGAGTGCATCCGGCTCCGCGATAGCAACGGGAACAAGGTCGGGGAGGCGTTTTACTGGTCACACGAAGGTGACGCAGAGGAGGACTCATGTCGGTAAGCTTGGTCGGGCGCGTAATCGTGGAGGTCCGCCCCATGAGTCGGGAGGAAGTCGAGGCAGAGGGTTGGGACGATCACTCGACCGCGGCCATGGTGTTACTGCTGGACGATGGGACGATCCTTTACCCGTCGAGGGATGAAGAGGGCAACGGCCCTGGGGCGCTTTTCGGTGTCGAGGCGAACGGCGGCGCATTCGGGCTCTTCTCTGGGATGGTACAGCTATGGCTATGACGATCCGAGCCGCAACCCGACGTGACGAAGACGGGAGGCCCTTACATGAATCATGGAAGCCCATCGTTCTCATGCTCGACCAAGCGCACCTCAGTCTGACCATTGACGAGGCGCGACGGATCCACGAAGTGCTGGAGATCGCTATGAGCCGCCACGATAATGACGAGGAATACCATGACAACCGATAAGCCGGACGCTATCTGGTGGACCAATAACACCTCCCAGGACCGCTTAGGGGTGCCGGTGCTAGTCCAGGAGACGCGCCGCGCCTACGGCAACCTTCAGGCACGGATCACGCCGCTTGGGGGTCAGGGGTCCGTGTGGGTCAGCTTTCACAAGCTTGAGCAGTTCGACCCCGACGCGATATGGAAGGCGGGGGCCAACGATACACGGGTGCCGTGTGACGAGTGTGGGTTCGCGATTCGCCCAGGTGTCACGCACTACCAAACACGCGACGGCGTGACGCATCACTGTATCACGTGTCATCCGTTGGGTAGGCGTTGGCAGGTAGACGGGGACTCTGAAGATCTGGAGGCGATCCGAGGGTACTAGGCCCGTTGGCTCCCAGCCCCCCGGCCCCTCCGTCGATGTTTTCGGCGGGGGGGCTTTCTGTTGCTTGGCGGGTTCCGTGTAGAGGCTTTAGGCGTCCCGCTGTAGAAGAGCCCGAGGGTAACCAAACTCGCGGCGCACTCCTCCATGCCCTTGCGGCTCGTTTTCGGCTTAAAAAACCATGAGGCCGACGGATCTCACGCCCCCTCATATACCTGGAGCTCCGCGTTGGTAGGTACGTTTTTTCCTTGCCGAACCCAACGCGCTGGGCTCAAAAAATTGTACAGGTCGAGCCCGTACTACGCGCCCGCGCTCGCGTCGAGTAGCATGGCAAAAGGCGCGGCGGAATGGGTCGATTCCAGCCCCGCCGGATCGCGCCGGATCGCGCCAGGTTTCCCCATTAGCCGCACGAAAAAAGCGCCACCCATACGTTGGGCGCCGCCGCTTGTGTCCGTTCGCCGGAATTGTCGGTCATAGGGTAACGCAATCCGGGGCCGCGTAAAGGTGGCCGCAATATAAGGCCCTTGCGCCCGTTCTTTTTCGCGTTTATGAATGCTGCACAATTCATACGGCGCCATTGCGGGGCGCCAAACCAATGGGGAGCGAAACAATGCTTTACGGAATCATCCGCCGCTTTTCTGGCGAGCGCGCGACGCGGACCGTTACAGATCTGCGGACGGGGCGCGCACAAGCCCCGAACCATGGCGGGCGCCTTGCCGCTCGCGCTTCCGACGTTCGGATCGGACGCGGTATCGTTCGGGCAATGGATGGGGCCCGCCGCGCGGGGCGGATCGCCCGCCGCCTGGAGTCCGCTCACGCAGATTCTTTCGGCGTTCTCCTGATCGACGCCGATAAATGGGCTACGGTTCGTCCTGACGGTGGGCGCTTTCTTTGGAGTGGCGAATAATGGCCGGCGCGCCGATCGTCCGCATCCACCGTAATCTTCACAATGCCAAGCGCGGCGGCCCACAATGGACGCGGACGGAGCGCGGGAAGGTCGTGGAATACTTGGACGCTGTCGCGCTTCGTGACGTTTCTACGCGCGTTCGCCCCGGAGGGGTGCGTCGGTGCCAGGACCGTGGCGTACGTGAAGTGTGCGCGTTTTTTGACGGGCAGCGCATCGATCCGACCGACCTTCCAACGTCGGAACCTGAGGCCGCAGTACGTTTCGACCCTCGCGTCGATTCGCAATTTTACGCGGCGGGCTTCGACGTTCCTGGCTCGCGCTTTCCTTTTTCGCGGGCGGATTTTATCGCTCTAACGCATTCCGGGCGCGCCTACGTTTGGGGGGCGGAATGAGGGCGTCGGGCGTAGTGCTTTGGTCCGGGCTTTCGCGTATCACAAGCGGGGCGAAAAGCGGCGCGCGTATTGTGGCCGTCGCGACGTTTAAAACGAGCAACCGGAAAACGGGAAAAGGCGATGCGCGCCGTACGTTGGGCGCCTTGGCTCAAACGTGGATACTTCTCGAAAGCGTGAGCCCCGTTGAAGCTGTACGGCGGGCCATGGATGTCCACATATGCGGCGCTTGTGTCCATCGGGGGAACGCGAAAGCGGGGCGCCGACGTTCGTGCTATGTGAACGTGGGACAAGCGCCCGCCGCCGTTTGGAAAGCTTACAAGGCGGGGCGCTACGCGACGGAATGGACGCCCGAAATGTTTCGGGGCGTCAAAATACGTTTAGGCGCCTACGGTGACCCCGCCGCCGTTCCGGCGCACATATGGGCGGACGTCCTACGCTACTCCGCCGGACATACGGGCTACTCGCACCAATGGCGGAACCCTAGGCTCCGTGACGTTCTGCAGTGGTGCCAGGCTTCGACAGATAGCGCCGACGACGTCGCGCGCGTTCGGGCGCTTCCCGTTATCGGGCAGACTGCCGGAAGCTTTCGCGTGCTTCGCGATGGGGAAAGCTTGCTACCTGGGGAATTCTATTGCCCGTCAGAAACCGGCGTAACGTGCGCGGAGTGCATGGCGTGCGACGGATCGGGCGCGCTTGTCGCAATCTCCGCCCATGGATCGGGGGCCAAGAATTATGCGTAGCGCAAACGAAGTACCCGCCCGCATCCGGCGGGGCGTAGTGGCCGCGATCCGCGTCGGTCGGTATTCGGTCGCTGTCGCAATGGTGCGCGCGTGGGCGCAGACGGACGGACGGACGGCGCGCCGCATTGTGGGCGCGATTGCCAGGGATGCATTGCCGGGGCGCATAGCGTAAGCCCACGCGAACGCCGCCGCGCGAAGCCCCGCCGGATGCAGTCTAAACCGGCGGGGCTTTCGTTTATGCTGGATTCAACACCGCAGACTACCCGAAATAGTCCCCAGGCGCTCGAATTGCGCCCCTAACGCCCAGCGGACCTTTAGGGGTATCAACATACCTTTCGCCGCGCCGTGGCCGTTAGACGGCCCTCGAGACTCCGTAGCGTGGAAGCTTGGCGCGATAGGCGCGCCGCAATGGGACGGCGGCGGGCAATGGGACGCGAACGCGCGAGCGGCGGACGCCCGAAATGGGCGCGCCGCACCCTACGGCGGCGGAGAACGGCGGCGGACGGCGGCGGGGATGATGTCGGAAGCTTCGCCCGTACTAGACGGGCTCCGAGCGCCTAGAGCGATGCCATGGACTCGCCCCACGCGCCCCGATAGACGCCCGATAGGCGCCCCGATAGACCAAACGCGCGAACCCCGCAGACGCACCGGGGCGGGGGTTTTCGAGACGCGCGGACGGGGGGGGTAGCCCCCTCATCTTTGTCGCGCATTTCGTAGCCAGAGTTTTTTCCCTAGCTTCCTCGTTCTGTTAGGACGTTTTCACTTCATGGAGGCGTGATGATTTCTGTAACTGCTGGCTCCCCTGGTCTGATCATCTTGGGCCTCTGGGTTTGCCCGACTCTCCCGTACCTGACCACCCTTTCGGTCACCCAGACGTATGGGTAACTACAACTCGCTCGACACCTACCGGACTGATCCTACGGGTCGTTTGAACCTGTATGACTCGTCGGCGGTGCCTTCCATTGAGGAGGCTGTTGACCAGGTATACGAGTACGTCCAATTCCGCGCCAACGAACTAGGTCTGAGCATCAAGAAGAATCGTGGGGTGCCCAAGAAGGCAAACCCCGCGAATATGCTCACCGACCAAGAAAAGGCGTTGTACATCTTGGGCCGCGCTACAGGTGTTGCGTACAAAGAAATCTTGGCCCGCGTCCAGGCTCTCCGTGAGTCGGAGGGTCGTGAGTTGGGTGACTCGCGTTCGTTCTTCACAGCGGGCGAACGGGTGTTGGCTCGTCATCGCCCTATCGTCCAAGCCATCCAAGCTGATTTGATTGCTGCTGCGGAGGCTTTCTCCCCCTTGGTGGGTGGTGCCCAACGCTTCTCTTGGCGCGCCCAGATGCTAGAGCACTATCGCCAGCGCATGATTGAGATCAGCAACGACAAGTCGCTCGAGGATCGCGAGCGCGATGATGCGATGCGGCTGATCGATATTGCCATGCGCCCTCATCTCAAGTGGTTCGACTCGCTTAATGTGAGCCGTGATATGATGGGCAAGTTGGCAAATCCATCTGAACGCGCAGCAGAGCAATCACAACGTAAGGCTGAAGCTGAGATCCAGGCTGATTTTGCGTCTGGCACCATCACTGATTCGGAGCGTATCTCGCGTCTCCGCAAACTTCGTCATGGAGATTAACCTGTGAGTTTGCCTTCCTATGCCGACGTATGGCGCAACAACAGTCTCCGGTTGCGTATGGGCCTCCAGCTTCACAATAACCGTCTATACCCTATGAGTTTGTCGTCGGACAACGACATTCAAACGCTCTGCGCCAAGTGTCGCCGTTATTTGACGGTTTTCCCTCGCCTCTCGACTGATCCTGGTCCGAAACCCGCAGAAATGTTTTCAGCTTTTGCTGCCGATTTCTCTGATCTTGCTTCGGAGCTTACTGCATACGCGCAAGCTTACGAAAACGCTCGTCGTATTGAGCGTCTGTCTTCTGGTGCGTCTCCTCTCGACCCCATCGACCATCTCCCTGGAGATTAATCTGTGTCTTCGATCCACACCCCTCTCCCTGAAGTGTATGAGCGTGTCGCCCGTATGGAATTCCTCTCCCGTCTCGACCTGCTCAGTCGTCGGCTTGAGGTTCTGGATGCCACGCTCGTAAGGCTCCACACGGCACTTCAAGCGAAGGACTCGCCATCGTGAGCCGCCCCTCGTTCCATGAATGGTTGTTCGTCAACGTCGATTGGCGCATCAGTTCAGGAGCGATGAAGGGTCAGCGATACACGTTTGACGCTTTCCCTTGTATTGAGGCTCTCGTTCGCGACGATTCTCACGAACAGGTCGTGATGAAGTCGGCCCAGATGGCTCTTTCCGAACAGTACACTCTTCAGCGTCCGCTCTACCACCTAGATGTCCATGGCAGAAACTGGGGCATCATGTTTCCGACCCAGGCGACGATGCGAAACTTCTACAAGTCTCGTATCCAAGGTGCGCTGGCTGCGAACCCTATCATCAATGGTCAGACGCTTCGTGCGAACGAGGACTCCATCGATGTGTTTGGTCGGTCGTTATACCTCCGGTACACGACGAGTGAGGGTGCTATCGCGACCTTCGACGCGGACGGGATCACGATTGACGAGGCTGACATCCACAATCCCGACACTTTGTACGGTGCAAAGACGAGTCGTCGCCAGGGAGCGATGGGTAAGACCTTCTGGTACGAGATTTCGACCCCAACGTACCCCAACCATGGCGTCCATCTGAGCTTTGCGAACTCTGACCAGCACATTTGGCTCATCAAGTGTGCCGGATGCGGCTCAGAGAACGATTTAACGTCTCAAATCGGGCCTTATGACGCTTCTGACGCCGATAAATTCTTCCGTGAGTACCTTTCGGAGTCCGCTTTTCCCGATTCTCGCGATTTTGCGATTCCGTGTGTGAAATGTGGGAAAGCATTGGACCTCGTTACCCCTCTGGACCCCGCAAACCCCTCTTTTGGCGGCGGCAGATGGGTTCCGCGCTACGAAGATCGTGATACTCGCGGCTACCACATCCAAATCTTCCAAAGATTGTACGAGGGTGGCTCCCCAGCGGTGTTGGCGCGTATTCGGGAGAGCCTTTTGGGGGCTCGCAAGACTCAACACGTTCGGCGTTGGTGGAATTTCACGATTGGCGTCCCCTACGTCCCCGCAGAGGGTCGCCTAACGGATGCCGACCTCGCTATGGCGACGACGAACGATTATCGCGAGTGGTCGCCTCTATACGGTCGGACGATGTTCGGCTTGGCGGGTGAACACGCCGATTGGATGGGTGTTGATGTGCGGGAAGGTCAATACCATGTGTTTTGCCTCAAACGCCTCACAGATGGCACAAAGATCGTGAGTGCGGTCGGCTGGGTGCCCACCTCGACTGATTTGCGGGCTCTCTGGGATCGTCTAGGTCGCCCTCATTTCATCATGGACTCTGAGCCTGACCTGAACGAGTCTCGCACCCTTGTCAGTGCGATGGGTCGTCGTGCCCACCGTGGCAAGTTCTCTCAGAAGCTCGGTGCGCTCTGGGCTATTGGTTCCGACAAGAACATGGTGGTCGTAAAACGTCCTGCCGTCATGGAGTCGGTCAAAGCGGAGGTGCTCGAGGGTAGCTGGGTCGTACCCTCAGAAGCCTGGGATGTTGGTGCGGGCATCGTTAAGCGAAAAGGCTCGACCGAAGAAGAGGAGACTCTCTCCCGCCATTTCAAGGCTCCGACGATGGTCGAGGTCGAGGTGTCGTCAACGGGTGCGATTACCTACGACTTCCCTAAGTCTGCTATGGGCGGTGTTGATCCCCACTACTACATGGCGGCGTGTCTTGCCTGGGTAGCTGCGGACATGAAATCCGCGCCCGCTTTTAGGCTAAGAGTCCCTCGATAGAGTTGGGCCTGTAGACGGAAGAGTCTCGTGCCTTACCCGCGCCGACCCGCCGTGCCTCCCCACCCCTTTTAGGGGTTGGGTAAGGCGGCACGGTAGGGCTGGAAAACTGCGGCACCCGCATAGGCATTGGGGTGGCACGGTATCGGCACGGTTGCGCGGCACGGTATCGCCAGAACAGTCCGGCACGGTTGGCGGCACGGTCAGACATGGTCGGTGCCTCCCTAAGAAGCCAATCGTAATACGCGGCAGTGGCGTCTTTTGGTCTAGCACCTCAGACATCAACTCACTCACAGGAACGACCTCTTGGCTTACATATCGACCTTAAAGGAAAGAGCCCCGTAACCGGTTGCAGCCGGCTACGAGGCCCTTTCGATGCGCCCAACGTCGAAGTCACAAGGCCCTCGACACTGTCAGGTGAGTCCTTCAAGCGCGTGAGGATCGTAATGGGTGGCTTGGCATTTCGCAAGAGCAGATCCCCCTATACCAAAACCTCTCTGCCCCGACAACCAATGGGAGGCGGCAATTCACGCCGGAACAGAGAGGTATCTGGTAGGGTGACGACGCACAATTTGCGGGAGTGGGACGCCACGCAGGAAACCTCATAGCAAAGACGGTCGCCGTCAACCCCGCAAGATTTTGATAGGCCCTGTCTATAGTGCTCTTGACAAGTCTTCGATTTCCGTTTACCCTCCGGTGCCACCGGGGAGTAACTAGATACTCTTTACTCTCTAGTGTGTTGACTATGACTATGTCGTTCGTACCGTGAATCACTAGAGGTTCTTACTGAGTGGTCGTGAATCACTACCCACTTATGAGAATGTCTGACTTACTAGATAGAAACACACATGAGTAGTGAATCATTAGAGAGGTCGTGATTCACTTTTCTGTTTTGTTTTTTTTCTTTTCTTCTAGTATAGACAGTATAAAGGGTCACGGTATGCTCTATCGCACTGCCCACCAGATGATCAAGGTGTCCCGTGCCAGCGAAGACCGGGAACTTGAGCTTTTGTTGAATATGCTGCGGATGGGGTGGCGTATCACCAACGTCATTTCACTGCCTACCAACAAGACCGCTGTCTACTTTCGTCGTCGGGTTTGGTGTCGGCCCATTAGGTTTTTGCTACGAGCATCCGTAGTTTTGTCGAGCCGGAAACGCTCCTACGCAGTGAAGCGTGGGTAGTTAGCGTTTCGCTTTTAGGGTGTCGCGTAGTACAATCTGAAGTTGACGACCGGGACACCCCGAAACCCCTATTGTCACCCCATGGCAATACGCGACACAATCACAGAGATCTCCAAGCGCCTTTTTGGCTCACTTGGGGATGCGACGATGGATGGTGGATTCGATGTCGTTCGTAAAGTCATCGATGACACCGCATCCGAACGCGACGAGATCCAGAAGCTCCGCGACTATTACGACGGATACCAGATCCGTGGTCGCGGACTCCAGAAGGGCAAGAAGTACATCAGCCTCTGGCCTGGCGAAGACGACACAGATCTCGACACCCGTGCTGACCGCATGGAGCAGATCTCCTGGAACCGCATTCGTGACGGCGTTAACACCCACGCAGACGCTCTTTATGCTTGGGGTAAAGGACGCGCAGTCAGTCGCGACATTATCTGGGATGACGCAGAGGTAGACTCAGAAGAAGATCGCTTTTGGTGGGAAGAGTTCTACCGGAAGCGGTTCCTGGAGTTCAACAACTTCCCTCGTCTCGCTTGGGAGGTTTGGAATAAGGCAGGGGCGGAGCGCCATTGCTTAGGTATGCTCCGCTGGATGGACGGCTCGTCTCGACGGCTCGAAAGGTTCAACAGAGACGCACTAGACCGTTCCGTTCATCGTGAGCGTGGAGTTGTGTGGGTCGAGATGCTTGACCCGCTTCACTATGTCGCCCTCCCACACCCCGACCAGACGTCCACCCTTGGCGCGGTCATTCGCTGGTATCTAGATCCTGAGCACGAATGGGGTCGCCAGATCTCCGGCAACCTTGTGCCCACGCCTGGTCACGACAACACAATCACAGAGCTTGTGACGGATCGCCTATGGCTCCGTTGGAAAGGTCGTGTCCTCACCCCACATCAGTGGGGTATGACGAACCGTTACGGTGACGTTCGGACACTGTTTGTTCTGGCGAAGAACCCCGGCATGGTCGCCGACTCAGAGGACGCTCTGAAAGCGCAAACCACGCTCAACGAACATCTGTATTCGGGAAGCGAGATCAAGCGCCAACACGCCTTCCCAGAGACGCTGTATCGTGGCTACGAGCCACCCATGCGCGAAGACGCCAACGGCAACAAAGTGCTCGACCGTGGTCCGAACATCGCGCACGTTGCCGCCGACGCTTCCGCTGACATCGTGAAGGCTTCACCACGCACAGGTCTTCAGGATCTTGGTATGGCGGAAGCCTCCATCCACCAGATGCTGGATGACGCGCTGGGTATCTCTCAGTTTGATCGCGGAGAAACCGAAGGCATGGGCCAGATGCGGTCTGCCCCAGCGATTGCGCGAATGCAAGCTCGCTCGGAGCGCCGTCGTCGCCGCAAGATTATGTATGCCCACGAATGGGAACAGGATGTGTTCCGCAGCTTCGTGGACATGACGCTCTATCATGCTTTTGCGGAAAATGAACGTCAGGCGTATCGCGATTTGGGCCTCCGTGTAACGTGGCCCGACGATGCCTTTATGATGGACCCGTCCACGGAAGCAATGAAGGACGCGCTCGAGATTCAGGCGGGCATGGATACGCGAGAAAACAAATTGAGGAAGCGTCACCCCGACGCATCTGACGAGCAGATCGAAGAGATGCTTGAGGACATCGAAATGTCTTCAGTTGACTCGGATGTTTCTGAGTCTCAAGATGTGGCGATGACCACGCCCACGGAGCAGTCAAATCTCCAAGGGCAATAAACGAGGAATGTGATTATGGAAGAGACGGCGAGCCCTGGCGGCGAATCCGTCACCCCTGAACCCAACGACGGGGGCCAGCCTCTTGAGGAGGCGGGCAATTCGTTGGAGAAGAAGGATGCGGCTGAACTGGTTAGCATCATCCGAAGCCTGAGAAGTGAATCGGCCAACTATCGGACGCGGGCTAAGACCGCTGAAGACTCTCTGGCCTCCCTTACGACTCAGTCAGAGGAGTTGTCTGCAAGGCTGACCGAACTGGAGTCGCAGAACAAGACGGCTGAAGAGAAGGAAGCGGAGCGCATCGCCGCCCTGGAGGCGCGAGCAGCTTCAATTTCGGCTCTGGAGCCGTACCTCGAGCACGTCAAATCTCAGTACGAGGCTGGGGTAGCAGAAATTGACGGACTCAAGGACGACGAGCAGAAGAGTCGGATCAAAGACCTCATGGAATCGTTCCCAGAGAATGATTACTTGGGTCGCCTACGGGCAATCCGTGCTCTTCAGGTCGTACAGAGCAACACACGGCAGTTGGAGCCTGGTGATGAGGGTAATCCCGCAGAGCCAGGGGGAGGGGCCAGCGAAAAGAGCATCGCCGATATGCTTGGCTGGTCCGCAGATGGACTCAGAGAAGCAAGGTTGGCGGGGCTCATCAAGTAAACCCCCGTCGTAGGAGCCACTAATCATGGCTGATCTTGCCGTCACCACTGCGGCGTTCCGGCTTGTTCGGAGCGACCCAGAGGATGAGCGGACGTTTGACGCCGCATCGGGTTATACCCCGGCGCTTGGCGATCTCGTCGCTCTCAGTGGTGCGGGTGAGGTTGATCAGTGCGATGCGACCGACGCCAACTCTCTCGTAGAGCCTGTTGGTGTTGTCGCCGCCATTCAGTCCATCCGTACCGCCGCCGGAGCCGCAGGATACAAGGTGTCCTGTGCCCGTCGTTGTCTCGCAGAAGGCTTCACAGGCCAGACTGCGGGCACCGTTCTCTACAACTCGACCACTCCTGGCGCAGTTGCCGACGCAGACCCCACCACGACCGGCGTGACCGGCAAGGCTGTGGGTTACGTCCATTCTGCGACTCAGGTCGAGTTCATTCTCCCCTCCCTCTAGCCGCTTAAAGGAGCCATCCAATGGCTGATGCAACGTATGGCGGCTACCTGTCAGCAGATTTTGAACTGCTGGGGGGAGTCGTCGATGGAATGGATATCGAGGATCTTAGTCAGGAAGAACTGGCGACGTTCCTTGATATGCGGATGATGGCGCGTAACAATGCCATCAATCTCATCCTGGGAGAGCTTTCTCTTCCGACCACGGCGCGTGGTGCCCTGCTTGGTCAGGAATCCGCGATGCCGGATTGGTCACCTGGAACCGAACTGTCGCGTGGTCAGAGGGTCAAAACCTCTGGTCTGGATGCGGTCGGTTTCCCTGTCACGAAGTTCGGGCCGGTTCGCTCCGGTTGGACCCGTGACTATGTCGCCAAGGCGACGAATCGTGAGATCGTCCGTCATATGGACTCTGTTATGCAGGCCCATATGCAGACGAACTGGAAGGAGGCGCTCCGCGCAATCTTCAACAACGTCGAGTGGACCTGGACCCACGATATGTTCCCAGAAGATGGGAGCCTCAAGGTCAAGCCTCTCCTCAACGCTGACGGGTACGTCTCTCCTGAGTGGATGAGCTACTCGTTCGACGGAACCGAAAACCACTACCTCGCGCTCGGCGCAGGTACGCTTGACGAAGCTGATCTCCAGACGATGGCTGATGAGCTTCGCAAGCACGGTTACGGTGTCTCGAGCGCCGCTGGTGGTATGGGTGGTCGGCTTGAGATCTGGATCAACTCGGCGGAGGTCGCCGATGTTCAGGCGCACACGAACTTCGTGGCGTCCAACGATCCCATCGTCGTGGATATGAACAAAATCGCCGTCGCCCTCGACCAGGATACCCACATCGGATACAACAGCGCAGCCCGCTGCTACATCCGTCAGGTGGATTACATCCCGGCAGGGTACGCGATGATGTTCGCCACCAACTCCGATCCGAACGGTCAGCAAATCGCTCGGGTCAACTCGTTTGCACCGCTTCGTCGTCGCATTCCGACGACTCCGTCCCTCCAAGGGATTCAGCGGATCAACGAGTCGCAGTACCCCCTCCAGGAATCCTTCTGGGAGGATTGGTTCGGCTTCGGCACCTACGCGCGTGGGTCTGCCATTGTCGGCCAGTTGGCGGGTGCTTACAGCATTCCGACCATCTAAGTCAGGTGCGGGTGGGGGGCCTAGTGCCCCCCGCCCAACCCTCTCTCTAACCAACACGAGGTTTTCAAATGGCAAAGCTGAACTTTGCCCAGCGGTTCTCCGCAGATAAGCAGTTTCGCGCAGCGGTGGAAAAGATCCACCTTGAAGCAGTGTTGGAGTCGGCTGGCATCGACCCAGAAACACTGAACGCCATGTATGAAGCGGGAGTGCGTCCCCTGACGCTGTCCGCATACAAGGAACACGCGAAGCCGAAAGCCCCTGCTGCTCCGAAGAAAAAGGCAGCACCCAAGAAGAAATCTTCGGAACCCAAGGCTGACTAATGCCATTTACGTCCTATGCCGTTCGTGCTGATGTAGATCTCTACATCCCCAACCTGACCCACGAATTGTGGTCAGGTGACGGCTCAGACGTAGATGCAAGTCTCACCAGGGCGGCGCGACAGATCAACGAGTTCCTGAGAGGACTTGGGCGTGTCGCGAATGACGAGATTCCGGTGGGATTGGAGGCTGACGGGTCTTACCCAGAAGTGCTCATCGAACTCAACGTCTACTTGGCGGTCTGGCAAGTTGTCACGGGCACGATGGCTGGTGAAGCGTTTGAGGACCACTGGTCTTGGGTTGCCGCCAAGGTGCGCGACCTGAAACGTGGTATCCGTGAGGGTGAATACTCGTTTTCCGCGCTCACTCAGGATATCGGTTCCGCCTCATCTGTTGTCAGCTTGAGTAGGAACTCTGTCTAATGCCGATTGGTGACGTGAATCTGCGCGAGCTTGCGGACGCAGTCGTTGATCGCATCAAGGACAACACCACCGTGTTTGATGATGTACTCATCATGGACGGTGACCCCGACGACATCCAAGCCCTCTCCAAGAACATGGGGCGGAAGAAACGTGTGTGTCGGGTCAGTTACGATCCTGTGTCGGCAGTCTCTGTGGAGGCTAATCTCGGCAGGAACGTGACCTATACATATCGTTTGATCGTCACGACCCTCGTCTCTACTTTAGGCTCTGCTAGGACGCGGTTGGGTGATGGTGTCACCGACAATGTCACCACCTCAGTGAAGGCAGCGATGAGTGCGCTAGAAGGCGAAACTCTGAGCTTGCTGAACTCGGGAGCACTCCAATGCGGCTCGGCACGATACCTGAAGTCTGGGGACTCACTACAAGCCATGCAGTTTCAAATCACAGGCTCATCGCGAGAAGCTAGGAGCTAAGAGCAATGCCAGCAGGATACGAATCCGGTCTTCGGGTAGTCGAACACTACCTCGGACGCGCCAACGCGACGAAACAGCCTCGCGGTGTGTTCCCGTCAATTACTTCTGCGCCCACAATTACTGCTGGTCGTAATATTCGGGTGCGGGACGGCGTCCTGACGGGCATCGCCGCAATCCCCGAATCTGCTGTCTCAGTTCATGGTGTGCGCCCCACCTTCAGCGTGCAGTTCGACGGCATCCCAGAGGATCTGCCCCCGTTCTTAGGTGCGTTCTTCCATAATGTGCAAGTCACGAACCCACCAACCGCTCCGGTGCCGTCACCGTTTCGGGTGACATCAACATTCAAATATGGAATGTTGGATTCTCGTCCCGACCATACGGGTGTCGTCATGGGGGACTACGATCCTGCTGCGGTGGCCTACAGTGACCTAGTCGCGATTGCTGACCTTTACACGATTGGTCTGGAGTGGTTGTACGGGCGCGGTGATCTCGGTGACACCAGCAACGGGATTTCCATCGACAACTGTGTCGTGAATAGGCTGGCCTTTGAGTGTCAGAGAGGTGCAGACCAGGTTCTTCAGGTGACTGCGGAAGGGTTCGGTCGCGCTGCTAATGAAATTGAGGACTATGCGGCAGCGTCTTGGGGGCCAGGGGTAAATGGCACCTTGAGCACTCAAGCCGTTCTTTCCCCAGAAGATTTCACGTTTCAGTTGCTTGAAATCAACACAGTGGACAAGGCTGCGGTCTTTACTGATTGGATGGACTCCATTTCGGTAGAGATGACGAGTGGCATTTCCGGTCGTGACAATCTCGGCAGTGACGTATTCGGGTCGATCCTGACAGACGGAAGACCACAGGCGAACTGCACTCTCGGGTTCTCCCACATCGATCCTAGCTTCTTGACCGCAATGGTAAACAACCAAGCCATTGAGGTGACTGCCCGATTCTCTGATGGCGCGGGGCAGATTCTCGACATCAAGTTCCCGAATCTGCGAGTGACAGAGGAATTCGCTCCGAATTCTGGTGATGCAAATACCGACATCGATGTGCAGGTGCCCATGGTCGCGGTGGTCAATCCAGACGCGGCTACAAAAGTGCCACTTGTCGAGGTTTCTCTGACGACTGAGTATGATGCTCGCCACTTCTCATACTGGGGGCAGAACACGATAAGCTCGCTCGGCGACCTCACCCCCGGTGAGACTCAGACTGGCTTTGCGACGGGCCGCATCTCTACTTGATAGGTAAACAGCGATGAAGCGTGATAACGCAGATCTGGTCAGCCTTTGGGCGAAAAACGAAGTGGCTTGGGCACAAGAGCCGCGACAAGTGCATCTAAAGTACGGCGCTGCGGTTGAGGAAGCCCGTCAGGCTCTTGCCAAGAAGGAAGATAAGCCCAAGACTGAGGCGAAGCCTTCAAAGACGAAGGCGAAGAGCTAACATAGGCCATACGAGGGGGCCGAACGATGCTACACATCTCCTTGGTGGATGATGAGATTCCACCGCTGTCAGTCGAGACGGAAGATGGGCTGACGCTGCGCTTTGAGTTTCACCCACGCCTGACCCGTGATGAGATGAGTTCCATCATGGTGCGGAACGGCGTCGGGAAGGACTCTGTCGAGGTGCCTAGCTTTCAGCGGATTGCGCGGAAGTGCATCAAGAAGGTCGAGGGCGTCCAAGTCACGACTAAGGACGGCAAAGAGTACGGACCTGTAATTGAAAAGGCGTCCGTGCTGGCTATGATCTTCAACGACACCCGTCTCCCACAGGATGTGGTGAACGCAGTTGTGTCCCATGTGCTTGATGCGAACCAACTCGGCGACGAAGAGGGAAACTCCTAGCGTGGGCCGCGCTTAGTCACTTCCTCGCGATGGGCAGCGATAAGGACGGCTGCTCACATTGCCCGCTAGTCGATGACTCACAGAGGGAGAACAACTCCCTTTGTTTAGCCGCGTCCCCGTACCCGTTCACGCTTGTTGAAAAGAGTCTAAAGCTCGAGATCGAAATCTCGAACGAAGGTGAGTTGGTTCATGGGTTCACCTCGTTCACTCAAGAAGTTTTCGCGTCTTTAGGCAAGCCTAACACCACGCTACATCCACGCGCATTCCTTCGCGCCACAGTGGATGGGCGACGGAAAGGGATTTGCCCGTATTCGTGGCCTACGCCACGTTGGGCGTCCTTGATGATCGAACAGATCCAGTTCGACACTTCTGGAATGGCACCCCGGCTACTGTATAATGATAGACCGTGGTTAGCGCAGCCAGCGATCTACACCCAGGTCTTCGCGATTGTGAGTAGGGCGAAGAAGGTGGCAGACGATTGGCTTGAAATTCAGAAGAAGAGTGCGGGCAAATGAGCATCAACAAGGTGATCAAGAATATCCACAAGATCGCAAAAGCTCATCAGCACTATGGCGACCTACTAGATCGGTCGGCGGAAAGAATCGTCCGCGAAATCAAGGACAACTTTGATCGCGGTCAGAACGCCGGTCGGTATCGTGTCGCAGATGCGGGATCTCGGGCCAATATGCCTATGGATCGACCAAGTAAGTACACGCTAGAGAGGAGGGAGAATCTTAGTGAGGCTCCCCTAAAGGACACTGGCGAATTGTATCGGTCCATCTCTGTAGTGGGGCGTTCCAAGCTGGGTCGGCGTGTCGGTGCCAAGGGAGCGAAAAACAAGCGGAAACTCTACGCTCAGTTAGGCACAGGGTATACTGGAGTGGTATCTTCCGATCTAGGCAGGGAGATCCCCCCTCGCAATCCCGTAGGGTTCAAGGAATCGACCTGGAGACAAGTGCGCGGTTCGTTTCTTTCCGCATACGGCGTAAACGACATCGCGACAGGCAAGATCAACATCGGGTTCTAGGTCAAGCTGATGGCTAACACTGCTGAAATCCATATCAAGCTTACTGGTACAAACAGCAGAACAATTGAGAAGCGAGCTATCGCTCTCAACCGCTTGACCGGCTCCGTCGCCCGCCTTTCTAAAGTGGCGAAGCAGTTCCCAAGCGTCTCCACAGCGGCGAACAATTTCGCTCGGGGAGTGCAGAACGCTGGTGGCGCGACTGAGCAGATGGGCAAGAAAGTCCAAACTGCCGGCAACTATCTAGATAATTTCGGCAACCTGTTCAGCCGCATGGTCCGTATCATGGCGGCGTTCACGATTATCACCACCGTCACCAGCGCGTTAACGGCTCTGGTGCGCGTTTTGTTTCAAGCGCCGGCCCAATTAGAGCTATGGAACAAGCAGCTTACCACGCTCGCTGGGTCTGCAAACATCGCAGCAGAGAAACTGCGGCTCTTGCAGGATGTTGCGATTGAGACGCCGCTTGAGTTGCCCGACCTGTTCCAAGGTCTGAACACACTCAAGGCGTTCAACGTCGAAATCGAAGAACGAACCCTAAAGCTGATCACCGACCTCGCCGCAGTGAGTGGGCGAACATTCCAGGATGTGAGTGAGGTTGTTGGTAAGGTGATTCAGGGGTCCGCGACTGCAATTACTCGGTCGCTCCCGACACTTGGTATCAACACGCAAGAGTTTCGTGAGCTTGCGTCTGAGATCGGGCGCTCTGCCGCACTATTCCAGATCATCGAAGAACGCTTCAAGAACTTCGCAAGCGAAAGCGCCAACACGACAATCGGTATCGTCAGTAACATCAAAGATGCCATCTTCGTGATTGCAGCAGATGTGGGCCAAGGACTACTGACTGCGATTCGCCCAGCGGTCGAGGGTGTGTTTGAGTTCCTCCAGAATCTTCGCGATGACGAAGACACATTGCAGCGTTATCGCGACACTTTGTTCGACGTCGGACAAGACCTCGTGGCGATTACTCGGGGTCTTGCTGCCCTTACACGCGCCTTGCTCGACCTTCGCCCAATCGTCAAAGAGGTGCTCGACGCTCTAGGTGGTCTGAAGAGTGTGATTGCCTTCTTGGTGGCACGAAGGGTCACAGCGGCGTTATCCGGCCTTGCCGGTCCACTCAAGGCGATAGCTGGTCTAAATCTCGCTCGCAAATTTGCTGCACTGTCGCGTTTGTTTCAGCGTGGCGGCGCGTTCTTCACTTTTGTGAGTGTTCTGCTCCCTCGCGCTCTGACCCTACTCAAAGCCATTAGCCCCCAAGCGCGCATTCTTGGCTTGGCTTTCACTGCTGCTTTTGTCGGGACGCGCCAATTATTGGGTGGCGTGAATGAGGAGCTTGAGGATGTCGGCGACACCGCTTCGCTTACGGCTGCAAAAATCAAGAGCGTTTTTGAAAGCTTGGATAGTGAGGTGGCTATCGATGACGCCTTTGAGGTTCGTTCAGTGTTGGAGGGCTTTCAGAGACGGTTAAGTGGCGCAGCGGGTCAGGCTGGTGAAGTCGCAGTTCGTGGTCCGGCGAGCCTTTTGGGTCCTCTAATTGAAGAATTGGGTCGTGATTTTGGAGCTTCTCCGGTTGCCAATCTTCTAGACACTGCGTCTATCAGACTGGCGAAGGGCGAAATAGAAGCGACTATTCAAGTGCTGCAAAACTTCATCGACTACCAAAGAGAGGCGATAAACCAAGGCATAACGGACGCGCAACAGCGTGTCACTACCGTCGAAGAAGCGTTTGTCCCAGCAACCGGGATTGTTGCGGCGAGCACTGAAGAGACTATCGAAGCTAACATTGCTCAATTCCGCGAGTTCTTCGACTTCCTGCAATTAAGGCGTGAGTTCGACTTAGTCGAAACCGAAGAGTACCGGAGAGGAGTGAGCACATTACTCTCCGCTATTCCTACGGAGATCGAAGCAGCATTCGCGAAAACGGACATTACCGACAGCGTGAAAACACGGGTCGTTCGGTTGCTTCAAGAACTTCTCACAGAGGTTGACCAAGCGCAGACCGACCTCTTATTACAGACCGCCGAAATCACGGAACGGGTTCAACAGGCAGTCGCAATACCGGCTATGGATGGTGCCATCACCGCTGCGTCACCTGACGAAATCATGCGTAATATCAGAGCGACCCAGGCCGGTTTTGCAGAACAGATCGAAACTGACTTTGCGAACCTTGAAGTGGATTTCGGTCTGGGTTTGATCGATGACTCTAGTTTCAATGTGGCTCGACAAGCTTTGATTGATCGCATTGATGCTCTCATGGCCGGAACCAGTGATAAGGAGTTCTTGCTTGAACTCAAGCAGTTGAAATTGGATGTCGAGGGGCTTGAGGACCAGATAAGCAACCCACTTGAGAGTGCGTTACGCAACGCAGCGAAACAGGCGGCAGACGCCTTCAGTGAAGTGCTAGGTGCGCTGATCAGTAGGCCGGAAGGCGCGAACCTGGGCGATATCTTTAAACGATCAATCGCCGGTATTCTGAATTCCATGGGTGATGCGCTGATTCAAGCTGGTATCGCGAGTGAGGCGTTTAACGCACTCATTGCGAGTTTTGGTCTGCCGGGAGCGGGTTTGGCAGCTATAGCTATCGGGATTGGCTTGAAAGCGTTTGCGAGCGCGATTGGTAATTCCGTTCGCTCCCAAGCCACGACAGGTGGTAGTGCCGCATCGGGTGTTAGCGCGTTTAGCGGAACAACCACAGGACCAATCGACTTCGGCACAATCGCTCCACAGCCGTCTTCGGTGATCAATTTGAACATCAACACAATCGACGCCGCTGGGGTTTCTCAGTTCGTAAAGAACAACGCGGAGGAGTTGGGCAACGCTGTGGTCTACGTTGCTGACCGTGACCGCGCTACTGCGGGAGAGGCGTTTGGAGTATTCACCCCGGCGTTTGGAGGCTAAACGATGCCACTGCCGAATTATGATGGGGCGGGTAACCCGTATAGCGCCGGTTCGGCGTTCCCCACTACTACCGTGGACTGTGACTACCCACACACAGCGATAGTGGAATTCAAGAATGCGGTTGTAGCGTCTTACAGCGGCAAAGAGAAGCGGTCAGCCATGATGCCAGCGCGCAAGGTGTTCAATCTGCGATTTGAACAGTTGACCCACGCAGACGCGGACGCACTCTGGAATCACTATCTCGCTCAAAGTGGCACTCTGGAATCTTTCTCGTACCAGGACTACAACGAAGATCCCGGTAACCCCGCGCATACGGTACGCTATCAGAACGAGAGCCTGTCTCGTGAATCGTTTATCTATGACGCGGAGAGGGTAGGCATCACACTCATTGAGGTTCTGTAATGAGGAATTTGCCTGGGTCCGTCCAGACCCTCATCGACGCAGATGCGGTTCGGCCCGTTGTCACTGCGACGATCACCTTGCGAGACAACGCGACGGTTCTCTACCTAGCGACACAAGACATTACGATTTCGAGCCAAGCGTATGATGGCGACTTGATCGATATGCCTCGTGTGTCGATCTCAACAGGCGACGGTGTCGATCATCTGCGCCTCGAGATTACCGACACAACCAACGAACTTGCGTCACCCTCACCGTACTGGACGTATGAGGCTAACGACGAGTTCGACGGAGCAACGTGCGAGGTCAATATGTACTTCGCGACGGATGCGACTTATGGCACCCTTGAGGGTCCGGTTGGACTTTTCCAGGGCGTTGTGTCTGAACCGATAGCTCTAGATGATCGAATCATCCTGACGGTTATGAGCCGGTCACGGGTGAACGTCGGCACAATCGGACGGAAGATTTCCAAAACGTGCTTAAACGACTTTAAGAGTGCGAACTGCGGCTACACGAACTCCGCAACTATTACGGGCGCGGCGACGAGCTACAGTGATAATGACGAGATCCCCATCGACACAACGGGTTCCCCCGCCGCTCAAGACGGGATTGCTCTAAAGGGCGAAGGCACTGGGTTTCTTGGTAATCAAAATCACGTTCGTATCGTTCGTGGTGGGTCAACGGTTGTATTGGATAATGCGGTCGTCACGGACAGCAACTTGGGAGCCAATTGGATCAAGTTGGAAAAACCGCTTGGCTTCACTGAGACGTTTCAAGCTGGCGATGTAGTTGAGTATATCCGTTGTCCGCGTGATTCAATGGAGAACTGTGGGAGGCGTTGGAAGGTTGGAAACACGACCCCGCAAACGGATCGGTTCATGGGGTTCGACTATCATTACCCCGAACTCCCTATTCTCAGTGCCGACGATGTAGGAATCCTGGCACGGTTCCTCGACGGGCCGGATATCATTGTACCCATCCCATATGGTCAGCGTTGGGTGAGCCCCCTACTTGTAGGTGTCCACGCCTCTACGACGGAAAACAACAAGCCTTGGGCGTCATGGAACTCAACGCTCAAAGGGCCGTTTGTGATCGCGTTGATCGGGGAGGGTCCGGTAGAGGGTGGTATCCTCCCTGCCCGTGCCGGTGCAGACCAGTTGACGGGTGTGCTCCTAGATGACACGCCACTGGAGTACGTCCCTGCTTACGCGGACGGGGATGGTGCCAAGGTCACTATCTCACTAGGGGGCACAACCCCTACCGTGTCCGACCTCAACCCAAGATGGGAGCTTGGTGTTGCTGAGTCTTCTATAGCGGGGTTCGGTGGTCTGCCAAACGTGGCCTATTGTGTCATCGACCTCCCAGATGAATACGACCTAGAACCTGTGGCTAAGGTGCGGGTTCGTCTTGAGGGTGGCCTATTGGGAGGGTTCCAAGGCACCAGATTTATTCCCGGTAGCAATGTGCTGCCCTCAAATAGTCAATTCGTCACCAAGATCTTCCAAGCCAAAGAACCTGACATCCGCATCTACGCCAAAGGACGCAAGGTTCAATTGTGGAATTACGTCGGTGTCACCCCGACAAAGAGCGGGACAGGGACATACTCTCGCAATCCTGTCTGGCAGATCCTAGATCTACTCTCTGCGCCACAACGTGTCGCGTCAGATGATGTGTTCTCTGCTGGCATTCCCGAATCTGGGATAGACCATGCCTCGTTCATCGATTGGGCGGGTTATGCGGATGAGAATGTCACGGTTTATGACGCGGGTGGCGCAGCGGTGACCACGGAGCGATACCGTAGTGACCTCTACATTAACGATGCCACGCGAGCGAATGCCCTAGCAGCCCTACTGATGACTTGTAGGGGCACCCTGGTCGAACGGGACGGTAAGGTCGGTATATCTTGCGAGGCGCCTCGGGGTGGCACAGGGACTGCGACGGGCGGAACCACGACTACCCTTCAGGACACGAACCGAAACGGTGCGACACTTCCAAGTTGGCCGACGAGCGGTGTCCAGGGTCTACTTCAAGACTACAAAGTAGAGATCGTCTCTGGCACAGGTGCGGGGCAAATCCGCACGATTGATTCCAATACCGCGAACACCGTGACGGTCACCAGTGCTTGGGATGTCGGTCAAGAGCCTGACAACACTTCTGAGTACATCATCTACGCGATCCGACTAGACCAAGACAATGTCGGCAAGGTTGAGTTCAAGCGTAAACAACCGACTCACAGCGTCACAAATGAGATCGTCGCGACTTTCGATGTGAACACTCAGTACGGCAGAGAGGGAACTGTCCGCGTTCAGGCCACAGGTCAAGACGGGTTTGGTGAAACCTACATCGATAGGTTCGGCAGAAACTCACGCTCAATGAGCCTCTCTGCGACAACAGACTACAGTTACGCGGTCAGACAGGCTTGGTACACTCTGCAACGGGGAATCATTGCGAACCGGCAACTGATGGTAACTGATGCGAACATTGAGGCGATGCCGCTCGAGATTGGCGACATTGTGGCGGTGTCGCACCCAACCGCAGGGTTGGCATCAGAGTTGTTCATGGTGAACAGGAAGGTCAGTAAGCCAAATCAGACATATGACCTCACCTTGTCGCTGTACCGTGAGGATCTGCACTTAGATTGGCCCAGCTACAGCCCTGACGGTATCAAGATCCGCACTCGTTTCCGTTCGGCGCATGAGGTTCCGCCACACGTTACGAGCTTGGTTGTCACTAAGACAGAGAAGGACAATGCTGCCCCGGTCATTAACGTCTCTTGGGTGCGCCCGCCTTGGGAGTACCCAGGTGCCAAGACCATCGTAGAAGCTTCTACAGATGGTGGGGCCACTTTCGTAGAGGTGGGCAGGAGTGACTTGAGCAATCTCTCCTTCACTGCTTTGGCGGGCACATCCTACACCATCCGTGCGGTCTTCGTCTCACACACCAACACCCGCGCAGATGATTCGCTAGTGGTTGATACAGCTTCGGGCGGCGCGGCTACGACTTTGGTGGATACGGGTCGGTCATATGAAACCAACCTCTATACGGGCTGGACCGTGCTGCTTCGGGAGGGTGTCGTTGGCCCACCAGGGGAGGAAACGGCTACGATCACTAGTAACACGGACGACACCTTAACCGTGTCATCGACTTGGACGAATAATCCAACGAGTGGTGACACCTACGAGATCTTTAAGGCTGCGCCCTCGACTACGACCGTGACCAGTGATACGAGCAACAAGAAGGTCACCATCCTGCAATGGCTCGGGGACACAAAAGAGACACCCGCCACCCCAACTAGCCTCAGTGCCCAAGAAGGCACCACGCAAAACACGGTAGATCTCACCTGGACAGACAATGCGACTGACGAGCTAGAGTACCATATCCAACGGGCTCCTGACGTGTCTGGCTCACCGGGAACTTGGGTGACGATCTCTGATAATGAGCCCGCGAATTCAAACTCGTATCTCGACTCTGATACCAGCACATTGAGTGGTCAGGCGCTTTGGTGGTACAGGGTCCGGTGTCGTAGTATCTACGGGTTCTCGGACTACAGTGCTCAAGTCCAGGTAGACCTATCTCTTGCCTAAAGGGTTACCATGGCGGTTATCGGCCAGTACAAGTGTGAAATCCAGCTTAACCCTGGGCCGAACACCCTAAGCTACAGGATCGTTGTCGAGGGCTACCATCTTGGCTCGACCGATTCTGGTCCGAACGTCGAGCAAGATTGGCAGCACACCTACGATTGGAATGTAGGCGCGGCATCGACGCCGGAATCCCACGTTTTGCGTCACACTGACCAAGACCTTGCGGCGACTATTCCAATCAATCCAGCAAACGAGCTCTATTTCTTACCAGACATCGGGGCCAATGTCCTCGAGGTAACCCTGACGCCCTATGATGCTGTCGATGGTGCTCAGGGTTCGGGGACGGCGGGTGATCCCCAGACGCTGTATCTAGGCACCCCGGCAAGTTCCTCGGTGATGCGGGCAGAGAACGCTGGAGGCGACAATATCGTTGCGCCTCTGATGAAGGGGACAGGCGGCATTACGATGACGTTCGCGAACAGCGTCATCGAAGTGGACGGCAGTGGTGCCGGTGGTGCGACCACGCTCGCTGCCCTGACTGACACGACAATCAGCAGTCCTGGTGTCGGAGAGTACCTTCGGCATGACGGCACTGATTGGAAGAACGCCGCAATCACAGAAGCTGACATCACAGACGGCACCCTCTTGGCTCGCCTGGCGGGCACAGAGACGATCACCGGAGCATGGCTTTTCAGCACGAATGCGACTGTCGGAGACGATGTGGCTTGGCAGTTTGGCAGCGGCACCGACTACTGGTTTGAGTACAACAGCACTGGCACACAGTTTGAGTTCTGGACGACTGATTCTAATGGGGCGGGTCTGGACGGCCTCGTCTTTAGTGTCGAGGACGGAACGGACGATGTCGTCTTTACCGGGATCATAGACCCGCTCGCCATTCAGTTTGGTAACGACCCAGCGAATGACGGTGAGGTTCGGCTACCCAACCTGGGCGACATTTCTTGGCGCAACGCTGCCAACAATGCGAACGTCACGATCACAGTCGGCACCGACGATGAGGTATCAGTTGGTGCCATCCTTCGCCCAGACGGAAATAACACCCGTGATTTAGGGACGACAGACGAGCGTTGGGCCACTCTCTACGTCAACAATATTGTCGGTGCGAGCATTGTGTCGTCTGTGTCCGTTCATAACGGATTAGAGGACACAGGTTCGGGGAGCGCCCCCAACATTGGACTCGACCTCACCTCTACGGACAATTACATCTTTGCCGGGACGAACGAAGAGAGTTCTCCGATTCCCTCTGGGGCTAGAATCGCATTCAGTGACACAGATAATGATGTCAAACGTGCGTTTGTTAGCGATCTACCATTCCCTGAACAGACGGCTTCAGAAAGCATTACGGGCACCTGGACGTTCAATGCGACCACAACGGTTGCGGACGATCAGTTGTGGCAGTTTGGGACAAGTGGTGATTACTGGATGGAGTACAACACCACGGGTACGCAGTTTGAATTCTGGACGACAAATGCAGATGGGGCGGGCGCAGACGGGCTGATCTTCACGGTCGATGACGGAACGGATGATGTAAATTTTACCGGCCTCATCACACCGCTCGCGCTCAAGGTCGGGGCCACGCCAGCCAGTGCCGGATCTGTACGTCTGACAAATAACCAAGAAGTCTATTGGCGTAACTTTGCCAACTCTGCGGATCTGGGCTTTTATGTCGGCGTAGATGATGAGCTTACCGTCAACACTATCCTCCGACCTAGTGGCGACGGAACGCTCGACCTCGGGACAAGCGACGAGCGATGGCAGACGGTCTATACTGACGACATCGTTGTCACTAATGGTTTGGTCACATCTGTGTCCACCACGGCCAATAACCATGGTCTGACAATTTCTCCGACCTCCGGTGATGTACTCGTCAGCATCAATTACGGGTCTGGGGCTGACGCTCTTATCGGCGGTGCAGCCGCCTCCGCGATCACGGTCGAGGGGTTAGATGCTGTCCTGGTTGGGGATGGGGGGGTAACTGGCCCAACCGAAGCGGTGGTTTTGAATACGATTCCCTTGACCGTGTTCAGTAAGGGCAACTTCCTCGAAAGTGGGGACAATGCCACGATCAGTGGGTCTTGGACGTTCAATAGTGACGCCACCCTTGGCGACAATGTCGCACTTCAGTTTGGTGCTGGACCGGACTACTGGTTTGAGTACAACAGTGCTGGAACTCAATTCGAGTTCTGGACAACTGATGCAAACGGGGCTGGTCTTGATGCTCTTCTGATGAGCGTCAGTGATGGTGGCACGGTTGTGGACTTCAACGGACAAGTGATCACCCCGGCGATTCGTGTTGGAGGTGGCCCCCAATCCAGCACAGGTGAGGTGCGCCTCTCTTATACGGACACTATCGCCTGGCGTAACTCCGGTGACACCGCAGATGTGATCGCTCTGACGGTGGATGACACTGACAATCTCCTGGTTACACCCACCGATCTACGACCCGCCACAGACGGTGGCACTGATCTTGGTACGAACTTGATCAGATACGGGCACATCTACACTGACAACATCACCGTTAGTAACGGTTTGGTGACTTCGGTATCGGAGGCGACCAACGGGGGTATCACTGTCAGTCCGACATCGGGTGCTGTCCTAGTCGGTATCCGTTTGACGGGTACAGACAACTACATCATTGAGGCCCCAGATCTTCGTGGCACCGGGATCAGCACATCTGCTCGCGTGGCTTACTCGGACGCAAGCAACAATGTCCAGTACGGTAACGTCTCGGACCTTCCGTTCTACGACACGGCAACGGGTATCCTAGAAGGAGACATCGTTGACGGCTCCATTCTCGCCCGCCTCGCAGCAGACGAAGTAGTCTCTGGCTCGTACAGGTTCAGCAATCAGACTACAACATTCTCGAATGCCAATGCCGAAATCCTCTTTGATGGCATAGGCACGACTGCCCTGACTCGGATTACTCGTAACGACGGCAACGGCAACTTCAACATCCGAAACGGGCATTACTACTCGTCGGGCGAGAAGTACGCCAATGCGGGTAATGGTGCCGTTCACGTTGAGATCAACACAGACTCGACGGCGGGTGTGTTCCGCATCCGCAACTCGAACAGTACCGGGGTGGCTGCGAATGATCCGGTGACGTTCAACAACTTCTTCGAGATCGACACTAGCTCACTCACCTGGTCTACGACCGAAGGCGGTACAACGGACTTCCGCGTTACCTCGTCGGGACTCATCACCGCTGGTGAGTGGGATGCCACCACAATCGCCGTCGATCACGGTGGCACAGGGATTACCGGTGGCATAGCCGCCGACCAATTCCTGATCGGTGACGGGACAGGAAGCCCTTATGTCGCTTCCGGCGCGAACCTCGTGTGGTCGGGTACGCAACTCACGATCAATAACGCGACGATAACGCACACGGGCACGGGTGGGTTCGTTGGTGATGGGTCAGGGCTGACAGACATCTCTGCTGACAATCTCACCCTGAACGCGACAGTCGCCACGAACACCTACTATCCGGTATGGTCCGACGCCACTTCGGGTTCGGGCCAGACGACCTTTGGTGACAACGTAATAAGAGTCGTCATCGGTACGCCGGATGAGGTTACGATTG
>Ga0208767_1000106_pt1 | contig 55317 bp, 69 predicted proteins | sample VirMetDEL_Mar_21_FD_184514 | JGI IMG/M metagenome (GOLD analysis project Ga0208767, IMG submission 184514) | Aqueous microbial communities from the Delaware River and Bay under freshwater to marine salinity gradient to study organic matter... | ecosystem: Environmental > Aquatic > Marine >...
GAAGCAAGCCTTCCTCTCTCGCACCCGTACAAGTCACTTGCTCCTACGAAATCGAGCAATGACTGGGATGTCTCTGAATACGAGAACGTCTATGCGACGGATTACTCTCTTGGTGGAGGGCAATCGAGCATTACCTACACCGAAGACTACAACAACATCATCACCCCTTTCGTCAACAGCGGCACTTCTCTCTACGCGACGAAGATAAAGAACACCGGGGCTGGACAGTTGGGAGTTGAGATTGCCGGTGGCAATATGAGTTCGCTCAATTTCGGGAAGGCTTATCCTTACGCGGCACTCTATTCCGCTTCGCAAGGCTGGAGAGTCATGGAGGCTGTGGGCGGTGGAACGTACAAGGCTGACTTCCGTTATCACGGAGGAAGTTCGTCAAGCGGTAACACCTTCAACGAGATGTCGACGGATCTCGCGTTGTTGCTTTTCTCTGACAACCCCGGTTCCGTTGAGTCTTGGCGTGCCTATGACGGCCCAAGCCGGTACTCGACTCGGCAGACGATCACATACACGCTGACAAATTCCAGTTGGACCAACATGGGAGTGAGTTCGAGCGGAGACGCGATCCTCAAGGATGTCACCTTCAGTTGGCCTCCGGGGTACTGGGACGGTGCTTCCTCAAATACAAAACCACGCTTCGTTTTAGGTTCTTACACAAGCGGATACACGAGCGCGCAGGTGGGAGCGCTTTGGAACTCGCTTCGCATTGGGTTCTCATTCAATGGTGGTGAGCGACAGATTCTCGGTCAGCCTGTTGACATCTCCTCCAACCAGACCTCGTATATCAACTCTGGAGACGGCCTCGGAAACACCAGTGCCTTGGCCGTTGGTCAAACTATTGCCTACTTCGTTTCAGACCTTGAACCGGACTGGGATGGATTGGCAAATGGTGTATACGGGGTGGATGAACTAAACACCTCTGCGTCTACGCTGAAGGCAATCCCCGGTTATGCCGCGACGACCTACTCGAACACCATGACTTCGATGCTGCTCGGAAGCGTCACTGGTGGGTATGTGCCTAAGAGCGGCAACACCATCTCTGGGTACGACGGAATCGAGGCCCCGTACATCGCGGTGTATATCAACGAGTATTCAGATGCGACGGAAAACCTCAGCACTTCCAACGCCAAGGGTTGGTACGTCTTCAAGAACGATATTCCCAGCACGGGAGCGACAAGTCAGACGGAGTGGGAAACTCCGATTGCGTGGCCCAGCGACACATCGACGAGCCAGGTCGCAACTGAGAACGCTTCTGGGTATCTCGGTTCAGATGCAGGCGTGAAGCCCGGATTCATCATTGTCCTTCTCGATGATTACATTGGGCCAACAGGGTCGGGCGGGACAGATCAATGGACCAAGCCTCCGATCGTGTTCTACGGCGATATCCAGACGATCATTGCAAGCAACACTCAGATTGATGTTGCGAATGGTGCCTACCTGAGTGGTGCTGGTTCCTACCACTACGCACAGGTCTTCAACGGCTTCGACATTGGTCCCTATGGCTATACCGATTTCCTGCCCAGTTCTTCTCTCGGTCAGGGGAAGATGAGGTACGGGGTAGTCAACAACGTCGGATCGCTGGACTTCGAGGTCTATCTCAACGGGACCAAGACGCACACTGCAACGGGAACCACTTCTACATCCGGGCTCAACGAGGTGACACTCGTGAACGTCGCATACGCAAGCTGGACTACTTTCATGAGCAACGTATCCGTCGGTGACGAGATTATCGTTGTCTCGCATTACAACGAACGGGGTCAATAGACATGAACACGCTCTTTATTTTCACTGACATTCTCAAGGAACTGGCTCGCATCGAGTCGCAGATTGGCAACCTTGCAGCCAGTTATGAGGCGATCGAGCCTCGAAGTGCAATCGACGATGCCCTGATCGCTCAGTTCCAAGCAAAGGCTTCGGAGTTGACTGCCGCTGCTGCTGCACTTCTGACGATCGAGTTTGATCCTGAAGCCGGAGATCCCGGAACGCCATGATCGAACTACTCCTCGCAACTACCGTCGCGTTTCAAGACGCCGAGCCGTGCAGTCCTCGAATGCTTCCGATGACTACTACTCGCCTTCCGTTTGTTGATTCGGATGGCGAGGTCACGAGTGCAATCGAAGTCAACTCGCAGGCCAGCACTGAAACACGAGCCTTGATGGTGACCTATGTCCGCCCTGCTGTAACTGAGGTGGGATGGTTCACAGTCGCAGGTACTGCCCAGGTCCAGAACCTCAGCGGCAGTGAGAAGAACGTGAAGTACCGGATGTCGACGAGGATCGACGACGGCTTCGTTCCCATCTTCGAGCAGGGTTCTCCATTGTGCTGGGACGCTGGCAAGCAGCGGATTGTTTCCGATTATGTCTTTACTGTCGGAGCCAACAACACTGTGACTGAAGCAATCAATTGGGTATGCACGATTCGCCGTGCCGATCAGATTGCAGACATCAACGCTGATGGCGTGGTGAACGCTCAGGATCAGGGTCTGCTGCTGGCGGACTTCGGAAGTGACCAGAACCGATCGGACCTCAACTTCGATGGGATCGTAGACGGCAAGGATCTTGGCATCTTGTTCGGGCAGTGGTCAGACACATACGAACCTGGAGTTGACTGATGGAACCATCGATCATTCCCATCCTCGAGAACAATCTCACCCCTCTGATCGTGTGGGTACTTGTGTACTACACCATGGTCAAAGGAATTCGTCGTGACCTTCAAGAGATCAAGGAGAAGATAAACAAGTAATGGATGACATTCTGACAATTCCGGGGTGTGAAGATGCTCTCTTGGGCACTATCGGGGACAAGGCCGTCTACTCGCTTCTCAAGATTTGGGAAGGTCTGATGGAAGACGACGGCATGGACTTCGAAGAAGCTCGAGAGTACTGCTCCTACAACATTGAGGGAGCGTACATGGGCGATAGAAGTCCTCTCTTTGTGGAGCCAATCCGCAATGAAGGGTAGCCCTCTCCAGGTAAACACCTTCAACGAAGACGTTCTATCTGGCCTTGGTCAGAAGCGGGTGTCACCTGGCTGGTTGCGGGAGGTGGAGTGGCAGCCCCGGTTCAACCAGGGCAGCATCGGTGCGTGGAACAACAATGTGGGGGGGAATATCGCCAACGTCAACACGGGGCCAGAGTTCAATCTCTCTGCTCCGGGCGGTAACTTCTTCATCTCCCCCTCGACAGTGTCCGGCTCCACTCAGGTGCAGGGCACGCTGCCTATTCAGGTGGCGTCCAATGGTGCCACACCCCCCACATTCACGGTGAGCATGAGTACTACCGGGGGCGACTACGGCTCTGGTGCGGGGTCGGTTGGCGGTGCCATTTCTGATGCGGTCAACTTGAGCCTCGGCTCAGTCGGCATGGACATGCTGCGTTTGGTGTCATATACCGCTCAGCACACTGTGAACGATCGTGATGTCTCTGGTGGGCAAGGTACTTTGTATCTCATTCAGTACGCTTGCGAGCAGCTGGCATTCGAGACTTCTGGCAGTCTCAAGAAGTACGACGTAATTTCGACAGGTAGTTTCTACCACGTATTTTCACGTTCCGGAACTATTACTACTGGCTCAGCAGATTGGCTTGTCGATAACCGGCCCACCTTGAACAACACAACTGCTGCTCTTGAAGGGGACCTTCCGGGGGTCCCAGCAGGGGAATCCATCCGTAGATACGAGGACAACACAGTTGTCATGGGTCGCAAGTTCGATGGTGGTTCTGCCTTTGCCGGCAACACCTGGTTCGGTGCTTCCTTGCCCAACTTCAATACGACTTGCTCATGAGTGGTTACGCCGCACCTTGTTGTTGTACAGGCCGCACTTGCGGGGGAACGTACTACCACCTTTTCCCTGCATGTGGATCTATGAACTCCAGCATTAGCTGCAAGCGCATGCTGATTCAAGATGCCACCAACAATGGCTTGTCTAAATACGATTACATCAGGCAAACGGCAGCATCAGGGTCTTTGAATTCCTGTTTTCAATTGAGATGCCCTGAAGATCCAATTCCAGATTGTGCTGGATTTGGTCCTGATTCCGTGTGTCATGACGGTGCAACTACGATTGTTCAAGCCCAGTTCTATACAAAGGCATCGAACAACAATTGTGCAACCTGTGGTGAAGACGAGCTTTCGTACCCTGACTGCAATCAAAAGTTTGGAGATTGCGTGGGGGGGTACGAAGCGAACGAGCCTGACTTCAAATGCTTGAAGATTGCTTCTTCTGGATATTCGTTTAGCCCTAACTCAACAAAGTTCCCAAACGCAAAACTCAACATTAGTGACGTGACGATTTACCCTGATACAGGGGTGAGCAGCAATCCTTCTAGTGCGATCTATCAGAATCAAGGAATACTCCGACTTGCTGCCAAGATTGAGTATTCGGTTGTTCAAGAAGCTTCTGACTGTTGCGATCTTGCACCTACTGATCCAGGATACTGCGGAGGATTTAACCAAGGGTGCTGCCATGATTTGAATTGCACTGGCGGTGTTCATTGGATGGTCTTGTACGTGAATGTGTCGGGGAGTGCGAATACTCAAAGTGCGAATCTGGGCGACGCAAACAATACGTTAAATCGATATCGATTTCCGCCTGGTGAGTCGAATGAAGAACATAGCTGCGGCTATGGCTTGGTTTCTTCTTACGTTTCGCAAAACAGAAATCTAGATCTAAGTGATCCTGATGATTGCTTTCCTTGTTCCACATTCACTTGGTCAGGCACCATGTCTACTTCATTAGATCTTGGGTACGCCTCTAGCGGAGGATGTGGGCCTTGGGGTTGCTCTTGCATTGATACTTCAGGATCAGGTTTTCCATTCAGCCTCAACTTTCAAGTAACTACGGATGCACCCTGATGTCTTACAAGATCCCTCGAGTCAACGAAGACGAGCTGGCTGCCAAGGCCAAGATCACCCCCAAGAACGTGGCGTCCTACATCCGGGCCAAGGCGTCCCAGGTATTGGAGGGTGATGTTCCCCCCCACGTTTTCCAGGAGCGGAAGGACTCGTGCATGTCCTGCCCCTTCCGGGTGGAGGATAAGGCCGACGAGATTGGATTCTGTGGGAAGTGTGGTTGTGGCCGGGGCGACGGTGCCCGGCTGACCAACAAGCTGAAGATGCCCAAGGTCGCCTGTCCTGAGGGCCGGTGGCAGGAATCCAAAGGCCAGAGAAAATGAGCAACGAGAACAAGCGGTGGGTATTTCCCACGGTCAAGACAACCCAGAACAAGGGGATCGAGCGTATTGCTCTCTCCGGGCAGCAGGTGGCTCACGAGCTGACCGGCATTGATGGCTCACTCCGATTCGGCATCCGTCCCTCGAGCGGGATGAAGCTGGCCCACGAGCTGAATACCACCGCAGCGGTCCTCAGCCCCAGCGAGGCTAATGGTGGAGTGGGGGGGACAGACCACACCAATCGATCTGTAGTGACGGATTGCTTCCCGGTCCAGATGCACATCTCTGAAGGTGAGTTCCTTCACGGATTTGTGTACCGGATCAAGGACCACACTGGTGGCAATGTCGCCATCTACATGGACTATTGTCCGACTACGAATATTGCAGATTTCCCTTACCACGGGTCTAACGATCAGAGTGAGGCTGGCGGATGGCGGACTGTCCGTATTGCGTCAGGTGCTCAAGTCGATCTGTCGTCTATGGATGTCGTGTCCATGGGCCAGTTCGTCGGGGTCTTTGTGCGAGGGAAGAAGCCCCTCTTTGCGTATATCGACACGGGTGATCCAGATTTAAACATCCCAAAGAAGCTCAAGATTGTCGAGGGTGGTCCAGGTTCTCAGCCTACGTTGCTGACTCCGGATGATCCCGGCCATGCTTCATCTACCATTGACGCAAGAGATCCCGGATCAATTTCCGTCTCGTCTGGTGAAGGCAAGATTGTTCTCACCAATGCCTCCACGCATGAGGTGGACAGAACAGACGATTCAACGGACAACCCGCTCTTTTTAAACGTCCTCCCAGATCGTGAGTATCAGAAACTTGAGCCGGGTAACTACTCGTTTGCGTACTACCTGCATGATTCCAAGTCAGGACGCCGTACTGCACTCAGTGAAGTAAAGGGTGTTCGAGAAGAAGATTTCACGAGTTCGGCAGCAAAGTACGCCAAGCTGTTTTTCCGGGCGGACACCAATAAGTACGACCAGATCTACATCTTCCGATCCGTGCGTACCCAGGAAGTGGGGGGGATCTACGCAGCATCCATCCTGCATTTGGACAACATCTATGAACTGAGTGGGACTGATAGTCTCCTCGAAAGCAATGACATAGACCACGCTTCCGTCAATATGAAGTCATTCGTGTGTCTGTACGAGCTGCCGGACATGGCGTTGGCCATGCAGGACATCTACCTGGACAAAGTCATTTATGACGCTGAGGTTCCTCAGGGTAAGAGTGCCGTACCGTTTGAGGGTGCATTGCTGGTTGCTGACCCCAAGGGCGGAACTCAGGTACTGAGCAATCAGGAAGACCGGATCCGGAATGTGGGTGAACTCCGGTGGTCATCGCTGACTGAGCGTAGCCCTGAACTGTTCCCGATCAACAACAAGTACACGCCCGACATTTACCAGAATCGGATTGAAAAGCTGGTCAGAGTCGGAGAGTTTGCTGTCGGGTTCAGCAAGGATCGGATCTACCACATCCGCCGCAATGGCCTGTTCCTCCAGATCGAGGACATGCACGCTGGTTTCGGGTTGGCGGGTCAGGATGCAGCAGCCACAGCAGGTCCATTGGCCTACTTCGTCACGACCAAGGGGCTGAAGGCTGTCGCTAACAACGGGCAGTTGGACGATGTGGAGTTCCTCGACAACCTGCTGATGGAGGATTGGAAGTCCAACCTGGAATCACTCCAGATGGAATTTGATCCCTACGCCTCCTGCATGTTCATCCTCAACCCAGCCACGGAAGAGGTAGCCTGTCTCTGGTTCAACGTCGGCAGGGTCAGTGAATTCCACGACATGCCGTTCGACAAGGTGAAGAAGGGTGTTTGGCCCCGGACATGGTCGGTCAAGGATCCTGTGCCTACCGCTGATACATCAATGGTGGAGCGGGCCTTCTTCCTCCAGAACCATCCTTCGACCACGGCTACGGATATCCCGGCTAACTGGAAGCCTCGGGTGTACCTGTTGGATGTGGATCGATCTAAGAACGCGGGGACCAATCCGACGCAGGTTGCGAACAACTCTGCCACGATCCGGACTCTGGACTTTGCTGGCGACACCCACTTCAAGTGTCTCTCGCTGGCGGGTACTTCTCCCTCAGGCCAGACCATCATCAATCTTGATGCCAGCCGGGGATCTCCGCTGCCCCCTGATTACCTTGACGCTGGCACCAATGGCGTCGATCTGGTGGGGGCCTATGCCTACGTCCTCGAGTCACCTGGGGCACCTGAATCAGTCGGGTCCAAGATCAAGATCTACTACGCGACGAGCCCCGGCACGAGCCTCAAGAAGCTGTACGTCAGGTCTTCTGATCTGGTGTCTAAGTTGTCAGCATCGACGACGGCGATCGCAGGAACCATCCTGGGACTGTCTCCTATGTACGTCCACTGGGTAGGTGCCACCCTCCCGATGGTCCGGGTACAGGACGGGAAGACGATCACGTCATACGACATGTTCAACAACAAGCAGATCTCTTCGATCGGGTGCCACTTCACCGACGTGAGTGGGGGGGTCACGGGCTACAAGTTCTTCCGGGGAGAGGCTTGGAACAGCACTGCTACAAGTGCATCGGTTCAGGCAATTCCCTCTGACTTTGCAGGGGTCCAGATTGGAGACTCTGTTCAGAACGGGGAGTCCAATCATTACGCCGCCTTCAAGGGGACAGACGCCAATGTAGGCGGCAAGTTCGGTATCCAAGATTCAGTGCTGAATCCCGGCATTGAGATCTTTGCTCCTGACCTGGATTTTAAGCTGATGGCCGTGATTTGCAGAGGCAGGGCCACTAGTACTGACATGTCTGAGAGGCCAACCTGATGAGCCAGTTTGGAAACTACAACTTCGGTAACTTTGGTCAAGGCATGAATCCCGGACAGGGATTTGGCGGTGGCCACTTTGACCAGTTCTACAACATGTTCCAGAACCAAGCCGGGGCAGAGCAGCGAGCAGCCCAGCAGGGTTTCATGCCCATTCCTGGGAACCCCGGTGAATTTCGTAGACCGGGAGTCACGTCTAACACGGGCTTCCGATCTGTCGGGGACATCATGCCTCGGTCGGCATTTGAGACCACTCCGGCTCAGGGTGCCCGAGCCCAGATGGGTGCGGCCCTCTTGTCTGACTACCAGAACCTCGTAGGTGCCGGCAATATTCAAGCCGGTCGAATGAACGAGGGTTTGCAGAACATGCAGGACGCCTATGTGGGGGGGGCTCAGAACATTCGTGAAAGCGGAAATCGAGCCTTCGATCAGCTGTCGGGTCAGGCAGCAACGATCTCGGATGCAGGCGATCAGTTTCTGGCAGACCAAACTGAGTTCAACAAGGGCGTTCTCGAGCAGTCCGACAACCTGTTTGAGCAGGCTGTGAATGATCTCGAGTCGTCTGTGGCATCTGATGCTTCTGCTCAGGCTCTTGGAATTGCTCGGCAAAGGGGCCAGCAGAGAAACCAGATGAAGATTGCCGCAGATAAGGGCGACCCTCAGGCCCAGGCTGCTCTTGCTCAAATGGACTTTGAAACTGCACAGCAGACACAACAGACGATGTCTGGTTTGGCGAACCGATTCAATGAATTGAGTTCCCAGATGAAGATGCAGCGTGCCCAGAACTACGGACAGGTGGGCATGCAGGCGGGCAGCAACATCAACCAGGCGGGATCTCTGCGTAACCAGCAAACTCAAACTGCTTCCAATCTGTTCCAGCAGGGTGTGATCATGCAGCAAGGGGCTGAAGCCATGGCGAATCAGTTCCTTGCCACAGGCATGGAGAACTCGTTCAGGGCTATCGCGGAGTACCCGTCCAGTCCTGTTTCTATTGCGGCGATCTTTTCCCAGATGGCCCAGCTGGATATGACGCCTGGCTCTCAATACATGATGGGCATGCCGGATGAGTATCTCGGAGCAATTTCATGAGTGCGTTTCAGAATCAACAGCCTTTGAATCCCGTATCTCCAATGGTGTCCCAGCATATTGCTGAAGGTGACAAGGCTGCTGCTCGTGAGAAGGACCGTCAAGAGAGTGCTCGTCAAGCCAACATGCAGGACGCTACGACGAGGCAGATGACTCGTGAGCAGATCATGGCGAGGCAGCAGGGCTTTGCTGACAAGCAGGCATCAGACGAACGAATGCAGCGTAATGCTCAGGAGTTCGCAGCTATCCAAAGCACTCAGGATCAAGAGTTCCAGGAGAAGATTGCGAAACGAACATTGATGTTGGAGCAGAAGAAGCAGGAAGCAATGGTGAATGCTGCAAGAGCTTCAGCTGGTGAACGTGAGAGATTTGAAGATTTGATTGAACAAATCGAGGACGAGGAAACCGAGATCGCAGTTAGCCATATCAAGGCAAAAACAGGTCTAGTCACAGATGAAACAGATGCGGTTGATCGAGCAGGATTCATAGCAGATCGAATGATTGAACGAGCAAACGATCAAGATGAAATCACTGACCGAGCGAAAGAGGACGCAGGCAATTTGCCTTTTGTTGTTCGAGATGCTTTGGCCACACGCTTTAACTTCTTGTATAAAAATACAGAAGAAGCTACAAGAAACGCGATCATGAGTTCTCTCAATCTTGCTAAGGGTGATGATGCTGCTGCTGCATTAACTTCTGCGGGTGTCAGTCTTGTATTTTTTGCAGACAGGGGATTCAACGCAGTTCTAGACGCTCTTGATATCCCATACCAGGGAGTTGAAGAAGGGCTTCAAGCAGATGCCGCAGCGGAGACTTCTGTTGGGAAAGAAGCAATGAGTCAATTCATTGCTGGTTCGTTCATTGGAATTACAGAAGGAAAGACTATTCCAGGCCAGGAACGAGACATACTTGCCAAGGAGAAAAGAGTTCGTCTAGAAGGATTGGTGACAGACATCCTTTATGGACGCGGCGAAGACACCAACTTGATAGCTGAGTTGAAGGAGTTGGAAATTGACCCTGAGACTTTTGGGTCTTACATGTTCGAACAAGCAAACGTAATCAGGAGTTCTGCTTACAACGCACGAGGATCGATGGATCCTTCTGATGAGAACTTTCAAACCCAAAGTGCAGTTCCACAGAGTTTGATTGATGCGTCAAGCAACCTTGAAGCAATGGGTCGAAGGCTGCGAGGTATGACTTCTGCAAGGCTTAGAAGCATCGCGGAGAGAATTAGTGACCGAGACACTCTCTTGACAATGCCAACAGTTCGGGCACTAGGAGATTTGCCGTCGGGTGTATTGGCACGTTATGACGATGACCAAGCTGCTCCTTATGAAGTTGGCGTGCTTGAAGAGCTGATTACTCGTGGGCGGGACTTGGAACTTCGCGACCTCGAACGTGTTGACGAAAAGGCTGACGCTGAAATGAGGATAAGGAGACTTCAAGCCGATGCGGAAAGAGCTGCAAGTCTTGAGGGTCTAGAAGCAGGGCTGATCGATTACGAGGAGCTGTTTAATGACTCGTGATTGGAAGCAAATTTCAGCCAAGGCAATGGACCACGACAGCGTGTTGCTGAGTGATCCCGGCTTTGACTTTGACTCAGCCCCGGACGGTGCGGTGGTGGTGCCGTTGCCTGGGCTGTCTGCTTCTGTCCCCCCCACTGAGTTCTCTGCTCGTGCTGTGCGTCGGTTCTTGTGGGACAACCGTAAGGATCGGGCCGTGACTCGTGACCGGGCGGTACTGCAAGTGGAACGTGGGGGGGAAGAAACCACTATTCGATTGGGTGCGTTGACGCATCAAGAAGCTGCTGAAAGATTGGAAGAGGCCCATGGCAACCTTTGAAGAACTGCTTGACCAGGAAGAGCTTGTTGAAGTAGATCTGCAAGTCGGAGATTTGAAGACATCGATCTTTGTTGATCGTGATACCTTTGACGACTTCCGTAACTCAAAGGATGCGGAAGGTCTTGAAAACCACCTCAAGGACGTTTATCAAGAGCAGCAGGACACTAAGGGTGCCAGCAAGATTTCAAAGGCATTTAATCCTGATTCAGATACCGACGTTGAGGTCGTATCTGCACGGCCAGTTACTAACCGTGAGTTCCGCGATCGAATCAATGATGTAGGTAGAAGGACAAAGTTTACCGAAAGCCTTCAAGAAAGATCCGAACGCAGTGGTAGATCTCTTGCTCGGGGCACTCAGTCTCGTGGCACCGAAGGCCCGTCAGATCTTGATGTCGAATTGACAAGTGAACAAGCAGGAGATGCGGTTCGCAGGGAAGCAGGTGAAATTCCTGATGCTGAGAGGGACGTTAGGTCGGAGGAAGTCCGACGCATAAATGAGCAAGAGAAAGCGGATGCTGCTGAAAGAGCAGCAAATGAACCTGACCCTGAACAGAAAGCAGCAAGAGAACGGAACAAGAAGTATCGTAGAGACGCTAAGTCTAAAAATCCTGCGACACGCCTTGTGTCAAAGGCAAGCCTGTTTCTTTCTCCTGGTCTAGCAACAGGTCGTGTTCCGACGAAGGCTGAGGTAAGAGCGGAGGCACTTAAGAAGCAACAGGATGAAGCTAAGGCTAAAGAAGCTGAGTTGCTTCGAAGGCAAGCAGACAAAAAGGATCCTGCAAAAAAGGGTGCGTCAAAAGCAGGCAAGGCATCTAAAGCGGCTAAGGCTGCAAAGGCGGCTGCCCCTATGGGAATGGGGGGGACACTACTCCGAATGCTGGGTCCGATTGGTTACGGGCTCATGGCGTATGACTTGGCTACACGGGGCTCAAGGCGAGCTAAGGAAGACGCCAACAAGAATCGAGAAATGATGCTGGCTCTTCAAGCGGGTATTCAACAGAAGGCTTTATCTCGAGACAGCACGGGTCACTTTGGTGCAGTAGCAGATATGGCTCGTCCATCGAATCTGAATGCTGGTGCAAATCGAGATCGTCTTTCGAGTGAGTTGCAGCAGTTGATCCAAGGTCGTGAACAAGAACTCCAGCGGATCGCATCTAACAACAGACCTGGATATGCCGAACTGATGGCTCGGCAGGGGATTTATTGATGAGCCGATTGTCGCTGATTAAGGGCCTACTGCGTAATACAGGCACCTCTCTGTCAAAGCCGATCAATCCTTTGACCGCTTTCTACGGGGCAGAGATAGCGGGTATCCCATTGGGAATGGCTGCTGCTGAGGATCTGGGATTGAGGGATCCCAGTCAAGATCCAGAGGCTTTGTTCAAAGAAGAGCAAGAGAAACGCAGCAGGCTTTTTGCATCGCGGTTGAAGAAGGATCGGCTTCGTCGGCAGTACGAGCAGAATCTAGCGGCATTGCAGATGAAGGCTCCTCACCTTTACATGAGTGCCATGGCAGGCCGCAGGCTCCCAGAGGGGGCCGTGGTTCTGGGTGGAATGCAACGGCAAGATCTCTTGCAGGAACTTGCCATGAACATGGGATCCTTGGGTGGACAAGATCCTTCTCCCCTTTTCTAGGAATTAAACAATGGCAGGCGCAATCCCTATCGAGGCTTCGGAACTTCCGGACTTCCATCAGATCGTGGTTATTCAGCTGAACAATATTGACAACCCGCTGGATGACAAGCCCATCTTCTATGCGGAACGAGACACCGTCATTGAAGCGGTTCACGCCAAGGCTGATGCAGGCACTCCAAGCCTGACCCTGAAGACGACTGCTTCGGGAACTGCTGCGGTGAACACGGCACTGACTCTTGGTGCGAGCTTCGCTGCTGCAACCATTGACAAGACCAACAACGTCATTGCTGCTGGAGACAGTGTCACGGCTGATTTCAATACCGTTGCGGTTGATGGCGTGGTCATTCAGCTTCGGATCCGCACCCGGATTGGTTGATGGATTACGATCCGCAGGAAGACGGCCTAGACGGCTTTGATCCTGTTGCCATCTATGACAGGCCCACTGTCGCTTTCACTCAGTTCCTCGATGATGAACTGACCTGGAAATCGTTCAAGCAGACAATGCTTGATCCCTCTGCTTTGAGCCCAAGGGAGAGGGATTCCTTTGTCGAACGATTGAAGCAGGAGTACGGTGGTTCTGCATTGGCAAACACGGTCATCGACCTTGCGTCAAACCCGTTTGTCTGGCTGACGTTTGTCACGTCGCCAGCAGCGGGTAAGGCTTTGTCGGCTACAGGTCGTATCTTCACGGGCTCGAAATACGGTGAGTATGTCATTGGGAACAAGTCTGTTCTCAAGAGCCTTGGCCTGCTTAATGCCCATCAAATGGGGCAGGGTACTGCACTGCCTACGGTGTTGAACTCCACCACCAAGAGGATCAGTGACCTGGTAGAAGAAGAGCAGATCCCTATCCGCTCTACTCTGGCCTCTCTTCAATCACGTATCTCTGAACGATTTAGGTTGAAGACGCCTCTCCAAAGTCTTCGTCCTGAGCGGGCACCGGAAGTATTTGCCAACATCAACGGCGAGTACATTTCGTTGCCTACCTATCTCAAGAGATCCCAGGTCTACATGCACGCCGTGTTGGACGGGATGAACAAGCAGGTGGTCCGCAAGCAGGCCAACATGGGCATGGCCCACAACGTGGTCACGGAGTCAGGGAAGAAGTTGCCTGTCAACCGAGAGCAAGCAGGTGCGGTGAATGCTGCTCTGCGTGATTTGGACGAGGGCAAGATTCCAGAAGCAGAGTTCTTGAATCAGGTCCGTCCTATCGTGGGCGATGATGTGCCTGTCCGAGTGTCTCGAGCAGATCGAATCACGAACGAGATTGAGCAACGAGTCCGACCTAACCTAGACCCTGACGATCTTATGTCCAAGTGGCTTGAGCAGGAGGGGTTTGCTCCGTACATGGGCATGACTCGAGCAGTCATGAAGAAGCGTTACGGTGACTTGTTCTTGAACAGGTCAGGGGGGTTTGATGACGACAAGATCCTGAGGTTGTACGGCAGTCTCAAGAAGAGTGTGCAGGTGGCAAGGGCTGAGGATGTTCCATTCCTGGCATCTGAATACTTCGGCCACATGAACAACGAGATTGCTGAAGAGGTCGTCAAGAAATTGCGTAACGGATCTCTGGATATTTCTGAGTTCAAGCAATTGGTTCGGGATCAGCGATCTCTGGATGACCTTGACAACTACATGCCTCGCAATGTCTGGTCGAATGTCCTTGAGAATGGCGACAAGGTCAGGGTAGATCGAGTCCAAGACTCCCGTCGCAAGGTCAACTTTGCTTCGGGCCGGATCCGTAATCGAAGTGTCTCGGACGGCATCTATGACCCGGAAGATCTCGAGATCATTGGTGAGCTTTATGCCAAGGCAGGTGTAGCGAACTCCAATCTCGAGAACTTCGTGGGGCAGAATCGAAAGCTGCTTCAAGAAGCATTCCGACGCAGTCCTGAAGATGGCATTGTCCAGGTATCCAACCTCGACTTTGATTACTCCATTAACAAGTACCTCAAGCAGACCCGAAATGATGTGGCGTTCTATGCCGACGCTCTCCCCGGTGATGTGCGTCTGGCCCTTCGGGACTTCCCTGTACAGAAAGCTCGAGATGCTCGGCGAGAAGTGGCTGCTCGAAAGATGTTGGGGGGCAACTCGAGGTACGACGTGTACCAGACATTGGTACGAGACTTGGATCTTGCTGGGGACAAGGCAACCAGCAGTTACATTCAAGGGGTACTGATTCCTCGTATCCGTGGTGAGATGAAGATCAATGATCTCATGGGCTACCACGCGATGCTGGGTGCCCAGCACATTGCAGGCGGCCTGGCCAACAGCAAGTTCATGGCTAAAGTGGGGGGGGAGAACTCACAGAGCAGTCAGTTCCTCGGCTCTTTGAAGTCGTTTGCCAAGAGAGACTTGACCGAGTTTGATGGAAGTGAGTTTGGTCGTGGTGCTGCTACCGCTCTTTACTCCTCTCACCTGGGATTCAACCCTGCTTCGGCAGTCTTGAATTTGTTTCAGCCATTGCTCTTTGCCCAGACCTGGATGGGTGCCGGCAACATGGCCAAGGGGTACGGCCAGGCATTCAAGCAGTACTTCAGTTACATCGACGACAGGATCAAGCTGGGCATCCGGGGCAACGCCGACGACATCGACGAGCTTCGCCGCAAGCATTTCCGCCTGTCCAATGTGGACGGAGAGGATCTGCTCAACATCCGGGCCAGCTCCTACGAGCTGCTTGACCAGGTGGCCTTTTCGACAATCGCCGACAAGAACCCCAGACCTCTGAAATATGCCCTGACGGAATTGCCGCTCAAGCTGTTCCAGCACACCGAGATCTTCAACCGGGTGGCTACTGGAGAGGCAGCCTTTGCGGCCACTCAGGCAGCAGGGAAAGTGGGGGGGATGAGGAAGACCGTCAAGAACGGTTTGACTGATTACGCCATGCAGGGCAAGAAGGACGATATCTTCCGCTCCACGGACTCGATCAAGTCCATGGTTCAGAACACCCAGTTTGGCTCTGACATTGTCAATAGCCCTGCCATGTTCCAGCAGGGGTTCTTGTCTCTCCCTTGGGCCCGACAGTTCCTCACGTTCCCTCTGAGGACGCTCACGTCCTGGACGGACACGGCGCCCATGATCAATCAGGGACGCCGTACATGGGGCCTGACGGGCTTTGAGACGCAGGGTAAATACTCCTCCATGTTTCACGACATGGCTCGGACTCTGGGGTTCAGTGCTGCCATCTACGAGATCGGGAAGAATGCTCTCGGGATGGACTTCAGCAAGGGCCTCGGAGCCCAGACCATGTGGGAGTCAACGATTGTTGGCCCGATGTTCACCTCTGACCGGGCGAGCTTGGGCTACAAGATGCCTATCCCCCCCATCATCGATTTGGCCATGGATGGGACTCAGGCCCTGCTGGCGGAGGATCAGTCCTTGATTGGTGCTGTGGTGCCTCGGGTGCTGCCTGGTGGCATTGCCCTCCAGCGAGCCTTGAATCTGGCTCCTCAGATGGGGGACCAGAAGGGGATCATTGGAGGACTGCAACGAGAGTTCACTGATTTTAATCAGATGAATGAGAACGGTGATGTCCCCACCTATCGAGCAGACGGAACGGTCATTCAGTACGAACCTGCCGTCAAACGAATCCTGTCTTCTGTGGGTCTTGGGCCGTACATGAACAAGCAGAACCAGGAACTGCACAAGTTCATGGTCAGCAACCGTGAGCAGTTCAATGGAATCAAAGCTGATTACATCAATGCTCTCTTGAACAACAACACTCAGCGGGCGAATGCTGTGGCTCAGAACTTCGAACGAAAGTTTGGAATGCCTCTGACCGTAACTCAACAGCAGATCGACCGAGCTATCCAAGTTCGAGAAGTCCCACTTCGCGAGCGAATGTATGAACGACTCAACCCTCAGATAAGGCAGCAGTACCGACCGATATTGGAGCGTGCCGGTGGAACTATGCCTGGCGAACTCGATCGATCTACCGCTGAGAAGTCTAGAGCAACCCCATCTGTCTTCGACAACTACAGTGCGACAGAAGGGTTTTAATTAAAACTAGACGGGGCCACCAAGGGTGCCTGTGGTTACCCGTCCCGGACCGGCACCTATCCTTTAACTCGCTAAAAGCCATGACCCCGAAATCGCCCGTATTGAATCAGTATCCGGGGTCATCACGCTCCCACCCCCATGTCTGGGGCCATGACCCCGGAAGCAGAAACGGGGACTAGGTGCGTCTATCCAGGCAGGCTGTAACTTAATCAGCCCCAGTCTGGTTACGCGCTGCCTAGCCCCCGGCTGATTTAAGACTCGAAACGAGACACTGGTGAAGCTTGATCTTGGGGCACATACTTAACCCCAGTGATGTTGTTCATCCCATCCTTGATTGCCTGCTCAGGGTTGGCATCGGGATGTCGAGTGATGAACATGAGCCAGTAGAACCGATCAGTCCAAGGCAGGCAGAGCCATTGTCTGTGCCAGCCGTGGACCGATGAGTGGCTCTTCAAGCCAAGGTACTCGGCGATACCTGGATAGGTCAGCTCGGGATACAACTCCTTGACTAGGCCCAACCAGATCACCTTGCTGAAGACATCAAGCTTTGATTTCCCCAACTGAGGGGGATACCCAATCTTCTCATTGATGAATGGAAGAAGCTTGTACTTCGACTCAAGCTGTCGCGAACTGGTCTGCGATTTTGAGCGTCGCGTTCCAGAGCTTGTTGGTCTTGTCTTCCCCTGCTCCGAAGAGCTTGGAACTGAGGTTACGGTCTGGCGAGGTGCTGTACGACTCTTGCTCGTCTTCAGTGATGGCATTGAATCCGGTCCAAACAGTAGGGGCAAGTCGATCGCGATCACAGTGGTATGTAAGAAGGCCACACTTGTTGCGTGCCCAATCATTCCTGATGACTTCGCGAGTGGTGATTTCATCCTTCGTGAACCCACGCTTGTCGACGGGACCGTTCAGCACTTGCCACATCTGCTTGAAGTAGCGATTTGTATCTTCACCGCGAAGAGGCTTGGCGTTGAGTTGCCGGCACTGATTCTGGAACACAGGCACACCCTTGCTGTAAAGCTTGAGTGCCTTGCGGGCCTGATCCACATTGGCCAGTAGGTTCTTGGTGTGCTTGAGACGGAAGATGTTCTTGCCTCCACTCTCGAGAGCCCAGGTGAGAGTGTTGTTGCACACCACACGGATGGAGGTGGGTCGGGCAGAGAACGACAAGGAGCCATCATGACTGTTCGACAACAGGATGTACGGGACAACTTCATCTCGATCATCGGCCATGTTGAACGACTCGCTCTTCAGCAGGTAGAAGATACGACGGCCTCCGAAGAGACTGCCGGCACTCTCGACCTTGACGATGTCGTCTTCTGCTGCCAGAGCAGACGCGAAGTCGGACAGCATCTCATTCTGAATGGCCGAGTAGTTCTTGCTGACGCAACCAAGAACTTCGTTGTTGTCCTCACGAACGACCAGCTTCCAGTCTCTGGTGTGGACGGGAACATCTTCTGTTGTCCCCCCCACTCCGTTGGTGAAGCCCACCTTCCAGTTGAGTCCTGCGAGTTCCAGGGCTTGGGCCGGGGTGGGGGCGTCTTCGACAACAGTGCCGAGGCCGTGCCATGCTCGTGTCTTGTGAAGTACGAGCCCGTCGGTTTCAGTGATTCCGTGTGCCATCAGCAGAGATCCTCCGTAAGGGTGGGAAAGTTCTGTCGTTCCTTGAGAACGACCTGCTTGTTCTCTTCCAGTGCTTCCTTCAAGCAATTCATTTCCTGCTCCATGCAGGACTTATCTGTCTCGAGATCAGCGACTTGCTCGATGAGGTCAGCGTTCTTTTGCAGGTAGTCGTTGCTGTCTTCAAGCAGATCGGACACAAGCTCTGAAGTTTTCGATTGAAGGTCGTACATCATGTAGTCGCTGCCCAAACGGTGATACGTCAGCAGATACTGAATGATTCGGTACGAGTAGGGATCGCTCTTTCGAAGATCCTGCATGAGGTTATCTTCGAGATGCTTTACCAATGGGTAGTGAGAGAGTGCTGAGAGTTGCATCTGATTCCTTTCAATCGAGAGAGATGCCGCCTGATCGAAACAGGCTGGGTTCGGGGGGTGACTGTGGTTCAACGGGGACAACGACGATGTGTTCTTTGCCTCGAGAGCGGTACGAGCCATTCAGATAAACATCTGAACTTCTTACGTCAGCTTTGACAGGCGTTTTGAAATGCAACATCGCGTATCCACTTGTGGAACAGTCCACGAGTGTGCCGATCTTGCAACACGCCCAGTTCTGCGTGTCTTTGTCCATGTAAATGAAGAGCAGATTGCCGTCTTCATCTGTCTCAATCTTGTCCTTTGGAAATTTCATAGCTGTATCCAAACTTGCCAGTGTTGGGGGGTGCAACGCAACGCACATGGGAGACGACCTGGAAGAAGGCGATTAAAGAATTGAGATCCTTCACCGTGGGGGTCGCCCATGTGTTCAATGAGTTCTTTCATGTGGGGGTGCTGAACTCGAAAGTCCAGGAACTTAAAACAGGAGTCGGCCCACCGAGTGGATAATTTGAGGGGCTCCGACAACCCCTGAAAGTCACACTCGGTAGGCTCCGACTCCCTTAAGAGCAGCTCGTGGGTATCCCAATCAGCGGTTGATTGAAACAGCATCCATGAGCCGCAGAGCCACCACCTAGTCCCACCGAGGTGTGGCTCTCGAACCAAACAGAGGAATCCCATAAGGGAGGTGAATCCTTTGTTTGGCGAGATCTCGAGTTCATCAATCGCAGGCGTTGGAATTCGTCCAAGGCCCGTCGAGATACGAACGCGAACGGGTTGGCCTGGCCCTTCAGCAATTTTTACAGGGCCAAGGTTGGCCCATGTGGGAATGCTGATAGCCATTAAACACTACCTCCCTCGTGAAGAAGGAGGTAGCGCGGAGGAGGAGAAAGAGATGAAGTGCTTGGGGTGCGTGATAGGCAACCCCAAGCACGGAAGTGGGGGGGAAAGTCTCTAAGGTAAGGATTCAACCTTCCCATGATGAACCTCAAACACCGAGCAGAGAATTCACGTATTCGGTGTGGTACGTCTTGCCCGAGGTCGGATTGGTGTAGGAGCTGCACTTGACCTTGGCGAGAATCGACTCGGTCTGAAGCCTGCTCTCGACTTCTGAAACAGCAGCGGAAACGTCAGGGATATCGCTCATGTCGAGCATCACGCAGAGGTGGCCCTTGAGACGCTTGAGCGTGCGCTCGAGCTGCTTCTGTGCCTTCTCCGAGGAGTAGGCAGATGCTCCACCAGCCGGGAGGATGAAGGGAGAACCATCAAAAGATCGAGGGTTGTCAGGCGAACCGGGATCATCCAGAAGCGTGTAGTTGAACTTCACGAGGATGCCGTCGTGTTCCTTCGGCTCGTTGTCGATCCACTCCTTGGCGGTGCATTCGCCAAGGTAGATCCCGTTGATGGTGCAGTCGTACATGCCCTCATCGGGGAACCACGAGTTGTACCCGCCGTCGGTATCGGCAGAGAGAGTCTTCATCTCGGAGTTGAAAGCAGAGAGGGCGGCGTTGTTGATACTCATTTCAAGATTCCTTGTTGGCGTCGTTGAACGCGGTTTCAAAAGCGGACCAGGGGGATTTACCGTCGAGGGGAATATCACTCATTCGATTGACGGTTCGAGTACGAATGAGTCCTGCAAACCGAGGATCACTGAACGCGATCTTCCGCTTGTAGGCAGTAAGCGTGTCGTGAACGGTCTGCTCTTTCGTGGTGCCGTTGGACAACTTGATGGTCTTGGTTCGTGGGACCATCTCAGTTACAACGTCGCAACAGATCGGAGCGATCATCTCGACAGCGGGAGTAAGTCTGCGGTTCATCCCCTGCGAGAGGTTGAGGATGAGTTCCGTTTGCTTGGTGGAAGAGTCCTCGCTGATCTGCACGAACTCCTTCGACAGGTGTGCGATGAACCACACGCCGTAACCTGCCTGGCGAAGATCGAAAGCGATCTGAAGGATCTCTTCAAAAAGTTTGTCGTAAGCGGCAGGCCCGTGCAGTTGTGAGAACTGGGCTTTGCCCATCTGCTTTGCAACCCATGGTTTGAGCATGCGGCTCATCGGAGTGATGGTGTCGAAGACCACGCACTTGGGTCGAGGCTGATCAGCAGAAGCCATTTGAATCAGCTGCTTCTTCTTCTCGAGTACGTCTTCCCATTGCAGCTTGATCAATGCTCCATTCACATCGATGGGTCTGCCTTCGGCATTCACGCCGGGCCAGATGGTCGCAGCACAAGTGGGGATCACCGTGCTGGAGAGATCAAGATTGAAGATGAACGCATCGGGATTGCTTTGGAAGAGGTAGCTCTTCCCCGTGTTCTGTTCGCCCACGACCATTCCAAACATGGAATTGAGTGGGTACTGCATTCGCTGCCCTGAAAAACCGAGTGTTTTAAAACCCATGGGTTCTCCCTGAAAGGTTGTATGAGTCATTGCGACATCTGGTTGAATGCGTCCATACGCATTGCTGAGGCTGGAGTGGGGGGGAAGTCATCAGCAAGTTCATCCTGCTGCTCTTCCAAGTCGTCATCCTGAGGGACCGCTGGGGGCTGCCCGGCGGGCCGGGCCCCTGCGGGCCATTCGATCACGACCTTCTTTGTGAACTTCACTTCGAGGAGATCGATCCACTCCTGGAACTTCGCAGCGGAGATCGACTCTTCGTAGGTGGAGTTAAACTTCTTGCGAAGCTCGGGCACGCTCTTGATCTCTTCCTTGCTGCAAATCAGTTGGAGCTTCGGAAGGATCACTTGGAACGCGATTTCCTTATTGATCTCATTCATCTTCTTGTTCCATTGCTGTGATTAAAACCGTATCCCGAGACACGCCGTACTGAAGGGCGACCTCCTCAAGGGTGAGGGGAGTCGTGGAGTCCACAGCGGTGCAGCAGTCCAGGATGAAACAGTCAGAGTTCAATCAGTAAATTCCGATTCCGGTTCCCGTATCACATCGAACTCGATGTCTTCGGGGATGGGTTCGTCTCGACGACGGACCACAAAGCCTTCCTGCTGAATCAGGCCTGGCCACTCTCCGACCGGGGAGAGCATGAAGGGTGAATATGTACACAAATCCGCTCGAGTGAACGGTGAGTCAGACATCGGGAAGTTGGAGGGGTGGGCCTCGAGGTCCGATGCGTATCGCTGAATCAGCCGTACACGACTACGGTATCGCATTTGGATACCCTCGTCAAGGACCAGTGAAGCCGAAGTGAAGGAAATGCCTACGGGTGGAGACTCTTCCCACTCTGCTGCTTTGTCGATGTAGTCCCCAGTCGCGTGGTACCAGTCAGCACACCGCTGAATGTAGTTGTCTAGGCGAGGCTCACCTTCGTAGTTCTTCACCATCCGAGGCTGGCCCTTGCGAGGCCCGCTCTTGAGTGGTGAGGTATCGATGGTGAATTCCCGATCCTTCAGGCCGAACTCAATGCTTGGCTTTCGAATGATCAGGTGCATCATTCCCCCCAGCTTGCAATCGCTGGGCAGATTGAATGCCCGCTGGAGATCTCCTGTCTCGAGCAACGCTTGGACGCTGAACATGTAATGCTCAGTTTGGAAGTCGATGGGAATTCCCATCGCTCTCTTCTTCGGGTCCATGGCTGTCGTCTTAAGATCGAGAATCCATACCGAGTTCTGCCCCTTGTGGTAGAGCAGAAGGTCAGGTTGAGTGACACACTTGATTGGCTTTGAACGGTTGTTGGTCTTGATCGATGTGACCAGGCGATACTCCGTGCCCATGCGGTGCCAGTGAGGAGAGAGCAGGAACTCTTCGAATGACTGGCCTTGATAGCACTCGACCGTCTTCGCTGCTTCGTACCAACCTAGTGAGCAGCTGAAGTCCTTCTCCTCTCGAGTCATGACCTTGGCCCGACCTTCGCTTTGAATCCCCAGGTCTTTACACGTTTCAGTCAACTCCTCCATCCTCTTGCCGAGGTGGTGATCCATCAGAGAGTTGAGTCGGGCCTGCGGTAGATCAAAGTGCTGGAACCTGAGGTGCATCCATGTACCACGGTTCAAGGCAGGGGAGTGAGAGAGTGCCGGCACGACACCTAAACGCCTTGCCATGTAGTACGTGAACGGATCACTCATGCACAATCGATAATCACTAGAACGGACAGGCGGACTGATCGGGAGAATCTGATGTGCCCTGAGAAAGTCCGCGGCGTCTTTCCCCATAGTGGCAGGGGGCTTCAGGGATGGGAGAGCCGGTGGCATCGGAGATTCCTTTCACGAGCATGTGCAGATCTTGCGCAACGAATGCAGCACGGTTTGAGATTTCGATCATGGCTTCGACGTGACCGAGCAGCTCAGGGATGAGGGCGTCGGGATCCAGGTTCATCGCTGCGTGCATTGCAGGATCAGGATCGTCGTCACGAACGTGGTCAAGAGCATTCATCTTGTCAAGCATGCAGGACTCCGGTGGGAAAGAAGGTGGGGGGGGAATGAATACACTATACCAAGGGAGAGCATGGACGCGAAAGGCCCGCCCTACGCGAAGCGGGGGCGGGCCTGGAGCGTTTGATCGAACGCTTTTCTCAGTCGATCTTGCTCTTCAACTTGCTCACGGGGAAGACGCATCCTCCGATGTAGCCAACAACGCAGGTGAGTCCTGCAAACCAGATGCTTCCGAGGAGAGATTCGATTGAGGCGAGGTGCAGCATGTTTGATTCCTTATCTGATGCACGAGGAGATGCAGGTACTCGCTTGCTTGCATGATCCAAAGATCGGTACCTGGCAGAGGGTCGCTCATCTGAGCGAAACGAATAATCTGTTTAAGTTCTTGCTCGTCGAGCTTTTTCATACGCCTTGTCAAACTCCTGATCACTGGCTCTTCTCGCTGCGAAGTACTCACGAATGTCAGCGGGATCAGAATCCGATAGAACATCTACAGCGAGAGATGCGTCTCGCCGTTTGGCTCTTGGTATCCATCCAAAGATGGTTCGGATCAGTGGGCCAATCCCCGTGTACCAGAGGATCAGAAGAACAACGACTGAGATGAGGGCGATTGCCAAGTATTCAAGGAGATAAATCCACTCGGGTACTTTGTCTTCCACGCCGGTCAGGTGTGTGTGGATCTGTTGGGTTGTCGCAATGATCCGCTGCTGCTCCTGTATCCCCCCCACTGCGGTGTCGTTGTGGGGGGGTGGGGCTGCGGCGGCGATGGCCTCGAAGCGTTCAAGGCTTGACGTTGCGTCTCGTTGTATCTGATTGCTGCTCTTCGAGATGCGTTCGGTACTTGTGCAACCAACGCAGATAACGATAAGCAGCGATGAGAGTAAGCATTTCATTGTTCAAGGCGAGCGAGTCGAACGAGAATGTCCTGCAACATTCGATCGTGTTCCCCGTCCTTGGCCTGCGAAAGGACCTGAGCCTTGACCAGGTCGGAGCTGATGGCACGCAGCTCGGACACATCGCTCTCGAGAGAGTTCAATACTTCTTCTCGCGTGCCGAAGGTAAAGAAGATTCCGCCTACGCCAATGACCAGCACCACGAGCTGGAGGATGCCGGTCACGTTTGAGATCTTTAGGGATTCACTACTCATCAGAATCTTCTTCCTCTACGACGGGTTCAGGGTCGTCGTAGTTTTCGTATGCGTAATCAATCAATGCACTGCATGTGTGTGCGTTTCCGTATGGAACGAGGAAAGTTTGCGTCTTGTTCTTCTTCACCTTGCTGTAGATGATCACTACTGCGTCGGCACCTTCTTCTTCAATGAACGATCCCACCATTGCACGAATGTGGTTCAATCCTTGATTCGCCATCACATCACCTCGAGGTAGGGGGTTCCATCAATTACAACACCGCAGGAAATGATGCTCTTGCTTGGGCTTCGAGAGGCATACCTCAAGGCCGGATGGTCCTGGTCAATTCCAGACCCAACGCACATTCCAAAGAATCGAAAATTGTTGGGCCTTTGCACCCATTGAATTGCTGCAACAGAATGAATATGACCCATGCAAATTGATTGGTTGTGGGCCAGGGCAGCGTTGACGTGGGGGTACTTACCCGAGAAGCCCTCACCGTGGAAGTATCGGACCGAGTCGATATCGACTGTGTGCACCCACTTCCAGGTGGGGGTCTTCCATGCGTCGTTGTAGTTCTTGATCAGGCCGTCCGGGATTCCAACTGATCGCGCTTGTCGGACGGACCGTTCGTCATGGTTTCCGATGACGACTGTTGAATCCTTGAAGTTCTGATGCCACCACTTCACTCGCTGAAGTGTTTGCTTGTACTCGCTCTCTGAGTCAGGAGCATCGTGAGTGGGATCCCATCGCCCCCACCTGTGCCCATCAACGATGTCGCCGATGAACACGGTGCGGTTGGTTTTCCACTTGGATCGGATCTTGCACACATGCTTGCGGTACTGGTCAAGATCCGCAGGACAGTGGAGATCCCCGATGACGAGGACTCGTGCCATCAGGCAGGATCTCGGACCCACTCACATACTGTGATTACACCCGTTCCCCCCGCAGTGAATTTAATGTACGGATATTGGGGAAGAATTCTAGGGTCTCCGTTTGCAGTCAAGACACCTTTGTTGGCACCAGTATGATCTAGAAATGTGCCGTAAGTTGCGTTGTCTAGGCTCGAAGTAAGCACTCCTGCGATATCGGTTTCAAAACAAAACCACTGAGAGTCTCCCGCGAGGTTTACTACAAAGGTTTCTCCATTTGCGAGAGTGCCGCTTTTATGTGTCATCCATGCCATGGGTCAATGCTCCGTTGATCAAGAGTCGAGCCACCCATTCCCCCATCGCACGCCGTGATGCGACTGTCGTTGAGGGGAGTAGCAGCAAAGGTACCCCTCTTTCCAGGAGTATCCTTTGGATAGCATCCAACGCAAGAAACGGTTTCGGCACATTGGAAACAGGTTTCTGGAGGTCTAAAGGGGATCCCTCGAGCATCAGGTAGGGGTGCTTGGCCTGGGCCTTGAGCCTGTCTATCTGTGAAATGAAACGCCGACGACCGTCTCGGGTGAGGCAGTTGCCGGCAATCTCTCGAAGGCCACCTTTTCTCTCAATGAGAACCTGGTCTTCGTGCCCTTGCAGAACGTAGTCCCCAGTGGTGAGAGTGGAATCCACCACCTCGAGGCGTACTGAAAGGCTGGCTTTAGATGTGGGGGGGAGCTGATCGTTGAGACAAGGCAGCGTGGCAGGAAAGGCTAGGGGTTTCTTTTCCCGTGTGTCCCGGAGGATTACCCAGCTACGCTTCAAACTCTCCGTACCTATCCTTGGTCTTGTTCATCACCGGATCTTCCTTGATCCGATTCAGCACCCGTGTGATGGCCTGAGTCTCTCGGCCCATGTATTTAGAGATCTTCTTGAGACTCCAACCAGCATGGTTCAATCGGCAGATAGAGTTCTCATCATCTGATTGAGGATGAACCATTGGATTAGTTGAGACAGAGGCTCGCTCAGCAACTGCATACACCCGCTTGGGTGTGATCTTTACCTGCTTGCAGACTTCTTGAACAGAGTAGCCTTGCTTAAGAAGAGAAACAATTTTCTTATGCCGCTCCTTCGTGGCAGGATCTGGCTTGTATTGATTGCTCATGGGGGGGCTCCGAGGGGGATCTTGTCGCAAGAACCTCAACATCAAATTCAAGAGGAATTAGAGGTGAATCGTAGTGCTTCGTCAGGAGCCCCCAATAACCGGAAGGGCTGCACACTTTTTCAATTGCGATCTTGAAGATGTCCCTCATCATACCCCCCATTTTGGGTGGTGTGTCAATGTACACCGCATCGAATACTTGAAGAAACAAGCGGGGGCGTTCAGAAATGTACGTCGGAAACTGACGGTTTAGCTCTGTCTGTAAGTGAAACTGGATCTGCATCATCAGATTTGATGCAGTCGTTTGGATTGGGAAGTTCACAATCTCGGATCTCTCCTTGGCAATATCGGAGAAGTAACGAGACTGACCGGTCAACGGGAGTTCAATTCGGTGTCGGGCTTTAGCGGTCCAGATCATTTCTTTCTGCCACGCTGTAAGCACCGGTCGAATCTTATTCCGAGTGTTTACTACTTCCTTAAACACGTCGATGGGCAGATCGATATCTCCATTGCTCTGGGCATACACCTGTTCTCGCATGGTGTTGGCTGAGGACAGGAAGAGATCAGCAAAGTTCATCATCTTCCCGACCTGCCTTCGACGCTTCTTCTCTTCGGGTACCTGGTCGTAGTCAGGCCACAGTGATCGAGCACGGGTTGCGTGCAGATCTTCTCCGTTGATGTAAGCGTTGCGAATCGAGGGCTCGCCCGATACCAGGGCTGAAACCCTAAGTTCAATCTGGCTCAAGTCGATGCCTACGATGGAACCCCCCTCGAATCGGGAGGCCATGCACTCTTTGATGTGGGGGGGAAAGGTCTGAGCAGATGGATCTTTACAAGTGATCCGACCTTGAATAGTCCCCCCCTCGGAACCTTCATCATTCTTTACCCGACTTGGGGTGATGAACCATGAAGGGTAGGCAGCAGCATCAGCAACAGCGGGGGATCTCTTTATCGAGAATCTCTTCCGAAGCTTCAGTGGTGTACTGCTTTGATTGTTCTTGAGCGCCTGCTCGATACAGCACTTCTTTGATTGTAGTGGCGTGGATTGCACGAAGGGTATCGAGATCGAGGTCTTTGGGGACGATGTCTTTGAGAACAGCGTAGAAGACTCCGGCATCAATCTTGATGGAGTCTCCGTCTTGTTCAATGAAATGACTTCCTTCTGGTCGTCGACAGAAGCAAACAGTGTTCGGGATGAATCCAGTGTTGGCCATGGAATTATGCTCGACTTGAGATTTGTTGAATCATTCCGCTTGTGAAGAAGTAGCGGAAACACGTATGTAGAAAGCAGTTTCTGTGCGTCTTGAAACTGACTAAACCAGTGAAGCCCGTCCTTTACAAGGCTTTTCCCCGTCGGTGAATCCGGGAGGTACTGGCTGAGAATCACTCTGTTTTTCTTAGAGTGTGAGATCTTCTGTGTCTTAGGCGTCTTGTCCAGGAGATCGAGGATGTTCTCCTGACCAGCTCGTTCGATCAGCGTGACTGCGTCATTGAAGAACTCATTCTTGGATTGGGCAGAACCTTTGCCTGAAAGAATGAGTCCGCAATCTTCTGCTTTCGCTCGAGCAACTTCAAGTTTTTCTTCTAGTTCATCGTGCAGTTGTTCGAGTTCGATTGAGGAAAAAGGAATTCCCTCTTCGGTCATGCACAAGACAGAGTGAATCGCACCGCTGTAATGATTGATGCAGAACTCTGACAACTTGTCAGTGTTGGTGGGCATACGACGTGCAAGTTCGGCCAGCACGAGCAGCGTGTTGTGTGTGTCTTCTGCGTTGTACTTGGAGAGCTTGTCATCTGACACGCTGGCAAATCGATTCCCTTCTGCAAGGGACTCGTCGTAAGTGAACTGGCCCAGGAGAGGACCAAGTTTCTTCAAGCTGCGAGAAGAGGACAACTCATTCCAAAGGTAAGCAACCACAGTCGTATCGATGTACGTGTGCCTGCCGTCCAGAAGGAACTTGAAAGCGTTGTCGTAGGCCCTGAGGAAGAGCAAGTCGAACTGGATGTTCGATCCGATGATCGTGTCAGCATGCTTCAGCCAAAGAGCCAGGCATTCTCGGTGCATGCTCTTGTCCATCTCGAGAACGAAAGTCTCACCAGGCTTGAGTGCTTGGATAGATGCTCGGTCCCAGGTCTTGTTCTCTCGTGGGTCTGACTCGGCAACAGTGATGGCACAGGTCAGGATCAAATCTTTCTTTTCTACTGCTTGCCAATACTCGGACTTGCGAGGATGAAAGTACTTCTGCGAAGGGAGTTTCCGGCCATCTCGCCGATGCTTTGCGGCACCGTAGGTTTCAATGTCAAGCGAGATGATGGGAGCATCCACGTTCAGTTGTCCTTTCGGAAGTCATCAGCTTTCTGTGCCTGTGCATCTTCATAAGCTTCATCGAGAAGTTGCCTGCTATCGAAGCTCTCGTCTTGGGCAAACTCTTCTATGAGTTCCTGAAGGTAGTGAAGCACATCACTTTTCTTTTGAGTGAACTCGACATCGAGGATGTCAACTGCTGAGGGATGAACGTCTAGGTGTATGTCAACTGGGATCTCAATCTCAATTGACATGGTTCTTTCTACAGAGGTTTTCACCTTGGACTCCTTGGTGGGATGATCATTGGAAGCGATGGCGATGCGACGGCTCCCTGAAGATGCTGTCCAATAAGGTCAAGGTGTTCAGAGACAGCATACTTCAATCGTTGCGTTCGAAGCACAGCCGCAGGGTGATATGTCACAAAAAACTGAAGTGACTTGTTGTCGGAAATTGGCGGAAGAGGAAAGCCTTGCTTATCAAGTGCTCTCGATAAGGAGAAAGCTTTACCCATCAAGTGTTTGGTTGCAGCCTGTGCTGCGTGTGTTCCCAGGCAAAGGATGCTCCCCCCCACATTGTGCCAGTCGGAGATGTTTCTGATGTCTGACTGGGTATGCGGCCAGCACTTCTTGATGTGACTGTTCTTGAGGCCGGTGTCGCCTGGCGTGGTGCATCGCACTGCGTTGGTGAAGTACACCACATGCGTGTCGAGGATCCCAAGGGATTCCATGTACACGTTCTTCAGCATCTTTCCTGCGGGACCGACAAAGCATTCATTGGTTCTGTCTTCGTGGTACCCAGGGTTCATGCCGATGACGATGAGAAACGGTGTGTCTGGAGAAGGAAATACCGACTGCCCGTAATGAGCAGTCGGCACCCCCGGATGATTGGCTTCTTGATGCAGCTCACAAGACGTGCATGAAGAATGCGAAGGAAATTGGGGCAGGTTCATGACGAATAGAAGGTGCTTTCGGGCCAAGCCCATTCACCCTTGAGGGACTCGGGTGGTTTGATGCGGTCCAGCAAGTTGTACATGTTGGGTGTCAACATGAAACCAAAGGGGACGTACACGGCTTCGTCAAACTCAGGAAGATCCACCACTGCACAGATCACCTGGTACTTACGGTCTTTGGAATCCGAGCATTCGACAACACACATCTCGCCGTGAGAACAAACTCGAACCAACTCTTGGAAGTTGTTCTGGGATTCTTTGGAAATCATGACACTCTCTTGACCGTGGACTCCACCTGTATTTGTGGTGGTTTGTATTGAGTGTCGGGAGTCATACGGATTTGGAACAAGGGTTTCAGTGAGGAAGGGATGCGGCACAATGGAGGCAGTAGTTCAGGCCACCTCGAGTGAAGTGCGTGTCTTGATGGAGAGTTGTGAAACAATCCATGCAAAGGTCGTAGCCCCGCTGATTGATGCGAGGCTCACCAGTTCGTTCTTCTCCTTGTTTGGGAAGAGCAGGAAGATCAGAGGGTGGGGGGGTATCAGGCATCTTCGCCACGCCTCTTTCGTGATTCCGCTTCTGAGAAGCTGGCCATCCAGTACTTCAGAATTTTTCTAGAAATACTTGGGTCGAGATCGAATGCCTCACTGAGATAAGTGCCGGCTCCGTGCATGTTTGTCTGACCTGAATCACGAAGTGTGTCCAGGTATCTAAGGTGCATGTCTTCAACAACTTCGGGTCGTGAGGTTGTCATCATGGGGCAACTCCTTTGAAGTGAGGTAAAGAGTGGTGGGGTGCTAATGGTATAGCACACCCGTGTAAAAACGGGAAGGTCTGATCGACAAGTCACGACAAGTCACGGCATGTTTAGCCCTGACTCGAGCGGCCTTTTGGATACAGTGGGGGGGTCAACAGGTGGAAGAAGCGTTTAGCAAACCGGTGCCTTCAGCCGCTCGGCCACCTGTCCAGTAAGGAGTTACGTGTCATGGGCGATCGATTCACGACAAGTAGGGACCTTAAGCTGCATTCTAACGGACAGTGGTACAGATTTGTAGAAGGCAAGCACAGGTACTTCGGAACAGATGAAGAACAAGCTCACCTCCAGTACTGGATGTCGAGACTTGAGCAGAGCAAGCAAGAGTTTCGCAGGCCGTTGACTCTCGTGCTTGATGCCTGGCTAAAAGACAAGGAGTCGGAAGGTCTTGCCCAGTCTACACTTAAAGACTACCAGTGGCTTGCTTCCACCCTGAAGAGATTCGTAGATGGAAGGACGACGCCCCTCCCGGAACGGGGGGGCGGAGTCCGGCATGCCTACGAGTACGTCAACCGACGTTATGGGGTGTGGAGAAGACACAACTTCGTCATCTGGACAAGATCTGTATATCGCTGGGCTGAAGTACGTGGCATTCAGATTGTCGAAGACTTGCCTGTCATGCTCCCCCCCACAATGAGGGAGAAGCGTAAGTCACGGGCGAACAAGCGTGGCTACCACATGGTGCGTGAGTTGAAGGATCTCATCCGTGCGGATGAGGACGGGCTGGTCAGGTGTGCCTGGTTCTGTGCATACGGCCCGAAGGATGTCACTGAAATGTGTGGGGGGGAGTGGCATGATGGTGTGTTTCAATTGAACAGATCCAAGACAGGCATCAGTCGTGCTGCTTGGGTACCTGAGGAACACCGTTGGTGTCTTGAGATTAAGTGGGGAGCAAAGAGGACAGTGCAACGTCATTGGCGTGACACCTGTGAGAAGGCAGGTGTCCCATGCCTGGGCATGTATGCGGTGCGAAGAACTGTGAGGTCAGTGCTTGATGGTCAGGATGACGGAGCAGTCAGGGCGTTGATGGGTCATGCTCGTCTTGGGATTGACAATCACTACTGTCGGATGGAGGTTGGCCGGGAGAGGATGGAACGTCTTGGCTTGTATCTCCATCAGCTATTGGAGTCTTAGGCTTACATCCATTTACTTGGATGTAAATGTGAAGAGCGACATCATCCGCGTAAGCAGTCTGACGTTCCTTTTTAAAGTGATCAAGAGCAGCTTGCATGATTGAGACTCGTTCTTCTTCAGGGATTGTGTTCTCCCATTTCAAGATCCATTCTTCTGCTGCTTTCTTTTGCTCTTCTTCCTTAATCGCCTTCATCATTTGTCGATAGGAACACAAGATGATTCCTGATCGGGGCATTAATCGTCCTCCACTTTGATCTCTGTCACATCCACTTCGTCGTAGTTGTAGATCAAGTCATCACTACCTTTAACTTTGTACTCCCATTCCATCTTGTCTTCATTGCCTTCATTGATCTCTTTGAAGAACTTGGCTCGTGCTTCATCTCGGTTTGAAGCTTTGACTCGAGTGTAGGCTTTGCCGTCGAGAATCTCGGTATACCACAGTGTCACTAGGTACTCGGGCATAAGTCATCCTCCAGGTCAATGGTGTGGACTACCCATCCGACCATCTCACCTGCACGTTCAAGTGCTGCGTGCTTGTAGGTATACACCTCGGCGATACATTCAGATGTGACCCTGTTTGATGTCACCAGGTAAACGATGGGTTGTTCAGGAGTATGGTCAACTCTGATTGATTTCCTCGTCATCTCTTGGTCCTCTTCTTGTAGCCGGGTAAGGGCTTGGCCTTGGCTTTGGTGCGGTTCTTGGGGTTAGAGTGCGTCCCCCTTGCTGCTCGGGTGATAGCGTCCTGTGTGAACCTGCTCTTGTTTTTGTTGCGAGGTTTCATTCCTCCTCTTCCTCTTCTTTGAGGTGATCGAATTCAATGGCGATGTTCTCTGCCACATCAAATGCAATGTCGTCGCCATCATTCACCATGCAGGCGAATTGATAGAGGCGTTCGTCTTTCTGTTGCAGTGTGTGGGACATGGCTTCACCAATAGCGTCCATCACATCAAGCACCCACTCAATCACTTCATCTAGGGAGTACTCGCTGTCGTTGAGTTCGGGTACCCCGTCAGTGTGCTTTGCAAGCTTGCCTGAAGGATCGACGGCATCTGCCAGGGCGATGACGGAATCAATCAACTCGCGTTCATTCGTAGTCGTCATCTTCGAATCGCTCCTCAATGAAGGTGACAGTGACAGATGCAGGTCTGCCTGAATGGGAGTCGTACTCAACAGTCACGGGGTATCGACCGTCTCCAAAACCACTGTCGATACACATGCCTATTCCCAACCCAAGCGGCTGTTGAACTGACACCTTGCTGTCCAGCTTGTCGCAGAAGTCTCCGGCCCAATCCTTTACGCGACTGCTTGCGTCATCTCCCATGACGTAACAGGGATCACCGATCCAGATACATCCTGCGTCTACGTACACGTAACCTTCAGCCATTGAGTGATTCCTCCATCTTTGCTCGAGCGTCGGGACAGATTCCATCCAGCAGGAATCCACGGTCATCAGCTGACAGCTGAGACAGTGCGTCCTGGATCATCTTGTTCTCGTTGAGCCACATGTTGATGTGTGCAATGAGGATGCGGTGGACGACATAGTCCTTGCCACTCATCACACACTTGCCTGTGATGTTGACGTAGCCACTACCCAAGTCAATCATTTGCATCTTGCCACCACGAAATCCAAAGTGGGCACGAGAGTCCCACTCTTCCTCAGTGATATCTGAGGGCTTGAGTGCATCAAGAATGTTCATTGTCTTCAGTCCCTTGTGTTGATGCCGAAGCATTCAAGTTCTTCGTAAGAAGGAGTACGGTCGTAACGGGTGAGGTCTTTTCCTTGGCTAAACAACCAGTCTTGGTGCAAGTGGTGCAACGACTTCTCTCGGTTAGGATTGAATTCTGGTGGAAGCCCTGGGATTCCAGTCCAAGCAATCTGATTTACATCCATTTGGGTGTAGCTGGTCCAGCCAACTGAGTCCTTCATCTTTCCTGTGTCATTACAGAGAGTCAGGTGAGGACTTTTGATTGGCAGTCTGTGCCTGAATTCCTGGAACAAATCCTCAAGATCCTCATTGCCATCAAGCGAAATGCCAAATGATCTCTTGCCTTTTGTGTTCATGACCATGAAGTTGGAAGGCGCAAACTCAAATCGAAATCGGTTGCTGCATCCAGGTACTTCTCGTTCGTGCAACTGATTGCGTACATCAGTGAGTTCGTAAAAGAACTTGACGTCATACGTCTTGTTCACCCAGCCGATTTCTCCCCAGTCTTCCATCTCTTTACGACTGGCAATCGTGATGTGCCAGTCTTCAGGAGAAAGCATCTTCATGTTGAACATGGCCTGAGCAATCCAAGCAATCTCGTACCATCGTTCCATGAGACAGCGGGCGTTGCTTTTGGAGGCACCCTTTAGGTCGGGTACGAAAGACAGGTAGCCGTCGTAGTTGACACGCATCGGCATTGTGATCTCGACAGAAGTCGTCTCGTTCGTCATCCACATACTCCTTTAGTTCTTGTTGTGACTCTTCACTCAGGGAAGACATAAGAACTTCCCATGTGCTTGAGAAGGCTTCTTTATTGCTCACCTGGTGAAGTGCTCGAGTGCCTCTGCAAATGAACTAGGCAAGAACAAAGTGTCAAAGGTGGTACAGCTCGTGCCTGCCAACTCATTGCAGTCGTAGTCTTCTCCGAGATGCTTCGCAAAGAGTTCTTCAAGTTCATTACTTGCCTGGTTGCCTTGTTCAATCTTCTTCACGAGTCTCTGGTAACGCTGGTTGGGTAGTCGGGGCATCGAGTTCTCCTTTCCGTGCTTCGATGATCTGTTCCATTTCTGGAATGAGATTGGTAAAGCCCTCGGCCTTGGCGATTGCCAGGTAGAGGTGCATGTCAAAGATCGTTGCGTCTCTGTAGAGCGCAATGCTCATCAGCTCACGGATTGGTTGAGCCTCTGCCATAAGTCTGGCCTCCTTGAATATGGTGTACCCGGTGGGGTAGGTACATGAGTACAGCATATCAAAAAAAAGGGCAGCACTACTGGCCTAGTAGTGCCACCCTTAATTGCAGCATGCCGCTTTAGAATTGTATTAGTGCAACCTCTACAGACCGTCGTCTGGCAGGAACAATAGCTAGAACGGTGTCGGCATCGTGAATGTGCAGGAGCTACCTGTCATTAAATGGACTCCGACGAACTTGCGTTAGGTGGACCTGAAGTCACGGGTTTGTACGCCCCCCCTTCAGGCCAGGTCCACACCTAATCCTGAAGGTTCTGCAATCAAAAAAAAAGAGAGATGAGGGGGGAGAGCCCCGCCTCGCGCAGCGAGAGGCGGGGCTCGAGCCAACATCACTCAACTCATCACGGGTCGAGATCCCAGGTACTTACGCCATGCATCTCGGTCACATGGTTCGTCATCATTCCATTCGAACCACTTGGAATCGATGTTTGTAGATTCCTGCATGATCTCGTGTGTCTGCTCATCAATGATTGCAGCACCGACGTAAGCGTCTCCGTGTCTGTTCCAGTCGAGATCTTCGTAACCCATGGCCTCTAACTCGGCTTCCGCAACTTCGTGTGACTCGTTATCGAGGACGGGATATCCTGGTTCGCTGTAGACGAACCACACCAGCTTGTATCCCTCTTCTGCTGTGACTCCTTCAACGCAGTGATTACACGGGTTGGGGTCATCAGGATGGCCAGACCTTGTACCTGAACCAGAACACTTGGGGCATGTGCGAGTGTGCATGTCGGATTCCTTCAAGTTGCGTGGACTATACCTTTGGCCTATCCAAAGGTAAGAAGTAAAGAGAGTATGAGTAAGAGTGGGATATATAAAAATTACGATATGCCACTGGTACTCAATCAATCACATCAACAAACAAAAGAAAAAAACCAAAGAGGAGACAAGCCGAAGCCTGTCTCCCCTTGGTTCAGGAGATACTTGCGTCACGCCTTGGCAGGCGTGGACCGGTTGCGAGGAGTCTTCCGCTTCTCCTTGCCGAACTCGTCTTCGAGTGCCTTCTGATCAGTCGGCGTCTCGAATCGAGCAAGGACGTGCTTCACCATCTCTTCCTTGGCTTCTGCATCGGTGTCAGGATCGACCAGCGGTGATCCATCAAGGAACTGTGCCATGCCCATGTCGTTCATGGTGCATGATGCTTCTCCAGTCTCACGCACGTTGATCTGGATGAACATGCCGTACAAGGGTTCGAGGTACTTCTTCCAGTTGAAGTCGCCTTGTTCGGTGGTGGAGTTGTGACTCACCCAAGCCTTGGCTGCGGCCTTGGCCTTGGTCTTGCCCAGGAGTCGGTCGATGATCGTGAAGAGGATCTCGACGTTGGGGTTGACTGCACGTCCGTCGGGCGTGTACATCACCAGCTGCTTGGCGTCCGTGTTGGGCGGAACACTGACCAGCACGTCTGCCTGGCTGTTGCTCTTCGGGTAAGCCTTGAAGGCCACCGTCGTGTACCTCGATCCAGAGGTCTTGGTCGTGATGTTGGAGACACGAAACAGCTCGGCCTGCGAGGGGCAGACCTTCTCGGTTGCACCGTAGTACATGAGTTCCTACTTTCTTTTGAGTTGAATCTGAAGAAGTCGATACATGGATTCGGCTTGACGGGCCGGAACCACAACGTCTTGAGTCGTCGTGGTCCTGTTGCTCACAAGGGGAACTTGTGAGACATCGGGATAACGAGAATCTGAACTGGTCACTTGAACCAATCTAGATCCGTGGTAAATGCACTTGAAATGTGTGCGCATTTCAGGTGGTTGCATGAGCCGCTCGTGCTAGGAGCAGGTCTGCAACGCGGATGGCTCTTACTTGCTTGAGTGCATTCGGACCACTCAGGTCTACATGCTGCAAGGAGTCTTTGTCGAAGCGATGACTCCTTAGGGCATTCAGTAGACGAGGGCGGTGTGCAACCAAGTGCAACAAGCACTGGATTGCATACGTCTTGACATCAGCGAGTGTGTGGAACTCCTTTTGGAATTTCACTATCGCTTTGTCATACATGTGGTCTTCGTCGCCATTGGTTTCAATGGGGACGTTCTGGACTTGTGACAGGTCTGCTGCTCTAAAGTCCTCGAACTCCAGGATGTGAAACCCTGAGTTCAGATCTACAACGTCTTGCATGATTACTACCTCCGTGTAGTGGTCTAGTAACATCCAAAACAACCAAAACCAAAACCCCCCCGAGGGGGGCCGGCGCAGCACCGGCCTCCCAAGGGGGGAAACAATCAATCTCCGTGATTCACTTCTACGGCGAAGTGAAGTTGACGTTGGATTGAATGAAGAAGTTGGAACACTTCCAACTTCCGCTTCTCTGCATCTACATCAGTGGAAGAGCTGGGGAAGTCGTTAACGATTTCCGCAATCTCGTTGAGCGTGGCCAAGATTTGGCCATGGCAATAACCGGCCTCCAGATGGGCGAGATACCCATTTCGGAGGTCCTTGTCTGTCACTTTGATTTTCTGAGACATGACAACTCCTGAGTGAAAGGAAGGAAAAACCAGGCAAAGCCAATGCAATGCCTGATCCCAATACCATCACCCAAAACAACCAAAACAACTGTCTGAATACTTAGCCTTGCGTGGTATGAGTAAATATATATATGTAATTAGAGGTACTGTGGTACCACCCCCCCTAGAGCCCCCTGACTGCTGTATACCTAATTAGTAGAAAGGCCGTTCCGCTATCAAAATTCCGCGGCTATACCAGGGATCTTGGTATTTGGAACCAGCGTTCTTGTCCCCCCCACACGCATAAGTACCACGGGTGCCATGGGTACCATGCCCTGGCGTATCTCTTTACTACCCCCCTTAACCTCTCTACTTTTATGGAGAGGTGGTACTCATGGTACCCCCCAGCAGAATCGGGGCTCTTGATACGAAAAAAGGGCACCGGAGGAACCATGTCCCCCGGTACCCCCGTGGTACCCCCCGGTACCTTTACCGCGACTTGAGCTTGAGTCCTCTCAGTCCCCTCGCCCCGCCGTTCTTGATCCGGTGCTTCGTGATGTTCCAGGTCGAATCCTGAAGCAGCTTGTGAATGAACTGGGCTTGTGACACCTGCTGGATCTTCAGGTTCTTGGACCAGTTCTTCCAATTCTCGTAGACCACCTTCGTGCCGACAAATGCCCCGCTGGCCTCCTCGAACAAGTCTTGGAGGAACTCGTCATACGGGTTGTTGACGGTGGTGTATTCCTCGACCGTTTCCTGGGCGGCATCAGGCATGATGAACTTGAGTCGGGGGTCCGGCTCCTGCTCGAGATCGATCGCGCCCTGAACGGCCCAGCGTGCGATTGCCGGCAATTCCTTGAGAAGCTTGCTTAGGAGGCCGTAATCTTCGCGTCCGAGGAAGGAAACCGTGAAGGGAAGCACGACCATCTTGCTCGACAACCCTTGGCCCTTGTTGGGGAGCTTCGGGATCTCGTTTGCCTGCATGATGGGGACAGCATCCACCGTCACATTCCGCAGCGGGGGCTCGTATTTGCGGTTAATGCTGATGGGGTCACGGCCAACGATGCTCTTCAGCACTCGACAGGCCGCCTCCCCCTCACGGCTTGAAATTTCTGACACCTCGTTGATGGCCATGACTCGGGCTTGTTCGATACCCCAGAGCCCGAACTGCCCGGCGATGTCCTCCAGGCAGGTGCCCATGTAGCCCTCTCGCATCAGGGCCTTCAGTACGGACATGATCGTGCCCTTGCCACCCCGGATCTTGCCGTAGAACAGGAACCACTTGGCGTATTCCCGGTGGGGGAGCAGGCAGTAACCAAACATCCGCTGAAGCAGGGTGATCCACTTCTCGTCCCCGCCGCTCCACTCTTCCAGGCACCGCAGCCACGTGTGGGGGGGAGCAGCTCCATCGTCATAGGCGACCGGCAGGACGTGGGGGTCGAACCACGCATCGGTTCTGTCGGTGAACGAGATGGATTGACAGTTGAGAATTACGTCTTGAAACGAAATGGAGTGTCTGGGGTTGGGTGCGTCTCCGTCGCCCATCCAGATCGGGACTCGTTCGTGGGCCAAAGTTGCAATTGCCTGCAAAGCTCGCAGGACGTTCTGCACTTTAGAGAGGTTGGGTGCGAACCTTTGTTGTGACACAACCCCATTACTGACGGTCTGATAGGTCAGGTTCTCGAGTGCGTTCCAAAGAGAGGACTCCACCCATTCCTGGGTCCGAGGTTTCCACTCTTCTCCGTACCACTCATAGAAAACGCCTCTCCAATACCAGAGTCCGTTTCGATTGTTTGGGGTGGAGAACTTGCTCCGCATGAGATGCCTCGCGACTTGCATCGGCTCAGGCGAACTCAGCGTGTTGTTAGAGGTCGTGTTGGTCATAGGTACTCGGGTAGGGGGTACAAAGAGGAGTATACACTAATGACGCAACTTCAATCATCAGTAGATCCCGCCTTTTCGATGTTTCTTGAGGAGCGACGAAAGGAAGAGAAGGCTCGAGCCGATCGAGCCCGGATCCTTCGTGCGACGAGTAGGAAGAAGAAAGCCACCTCTGCCGGATACATGGATCCTGCAAAGACGGCGGCGATTGATGCGCGTCGTCGTGAGATGAATGTGAACCAGACTTCGGGTACAGCGGCCCAGCGAATTGCGACGGCTAACCGGCAGGCTGACAATCGAGCCCCTGAACATCACGTTGTCACGGACGCAAACGGAAACCAGAAGTCTGTCTTGGGCCCAAAGCCTGAGTCAGTTCAAACATTGCCTGATCCAGTCCAAGCATCACCGCCACCTACAAGTATTGTTGGACCGGCTAATCCAGGGCGTCTTCCTTCTCCTATGCATCTCCGCCGACATTTTGTGGAGAGAGATCCTTCAGACATGGGGCCTCCCACGGCTGAGGACCAGGTCAATGAAATCATGCGGATGATGGAAGGCGATCTGGGAGGTGTCCCCAACCCCAATCCCAACATGATGTTCTCGAGTGTGCCTTCGGAGCGAGACAACCTCTTTACTCCTGAGGTTGTTCTAGATGAATCACTGGCGGGTCCGCTGCGAGATGCACTATTGGCTTCGCCTTTTGACATTGATCTCTACCCTGACGTGCTAAGCGACGTTGTTGGCGGAGCTATCGATTTAGGGTCGAGTGGGGCAAGGGGCATCGGTGATGTACTGAACAGTGCTAATCCAGCTGGCCCTGGAAGCTCTTTGTCTGTTCTTGGAACGATGTTGGATCTGCTTGACCCCAATCCCCAAGTACAAGTGGGGGATCTTCCTGAAACCAAAGGATTGAAGAACCGTCTTGCTGTGGACAGGGCTGAGACTGACGCAATCGTCAAGGCTATGCCTGACGCGGTAGATCAGTTTTATGACGAAAACGGATATGTGCCGTCGGCAGAGGATCTGCTTGCTTACGTGATGGGGGGACGTTGATATGGCAGTTGTCTTTGGAAAAGGAATCTTTCAGCCCGAACCTGAGAAAACGGGTATTCGCCAACGAACAGGAAATAACCCTCTAATCGCAGAGGGCTCTCTTAGTCAGACAGGTCGTGAACAAGATCAAGTTCGCGATCCAGACACTGATGTTTTTGAAACGAAGACTCGAACAGTAAGGCTTCCAAAAAAAGTTGACCCTAAGGATGTTTCATCTGGGGGTAATCGAAAGCGTCTTGCAAAGTATGTGGTCTACACCTACACGAGCGATGGCCGGGTTTCCAGAGAGTTCCGGTCTACTCTTGATGGAGAGCCCATTGACATCAAAGGTGAAAAGAAGGTTGTTTCTTCCACGGTTGCCGATCAACAAATCAAGCAGTATGAGCAAGGCGGAGCAACAGTAAAAACCACCAAGGGAGATGCGGCAAAGAAAGGGAGCAATAAGGCAAGGTTTCAACGAGACAGAGATGCAGAGAAGCCTAAGAAAAAGAAGCCTACGACTACCAAGGTCACTGTGGGTGAGCCCGTTAGAGACAACCAGGGACGTCTCAGCTTCGACGAAACTAATCCTCGCTCCGTAACTTTTCCTGGCGATGAGCTGGCGATTCGAAGTGACGATCTTGAAACTTCAGACGAGAAGCGGAAGCGAAAGTCAAGATTTCGGCCACGACCAGAAGGCGTTCGTTCCGGTCTTCGAGCAAGCGATCGTGCAGAACGTAGTAGAAGGGAAAAGCCAAAAACGATCCGCAAAGTAGCGGAGGGCGAAACTTTACCTGTAGATGAGAACACCCGTTACTCAGGAGTTAGAGCTTTGCCCTCTACCTCTATTACTTCTGATCTGGGAGTTCGACGAACCAACCGAGGGTTGACTTCGCCGAATCGAAAGAGAGATCCTCTTGGGCGAAACATCAAGAAGCTCCGAGCTGCTGCAAAGGAAGATCCTGTTGTCCGAGTCGCTCAAAGACAAATGGAACTTGACAAAGAAATAGCAGTAGCAGAAAGGCAACTCCGATCCGAGCGGAGATCGCCAGGCACTTACTCGAAGGGCAAGGGTAAGTTTGATGAAACCGCTCTTGATCGGCAAAGCCAAGATGTTGAACTCATGGAGTCTGATCCGGATCGCCGAGAAGGCCGAGGCGGTTCAGGTGAACGAGGCTATATCGCAAACCGCACAGAAGGCCAGCGTCTTGGTACGGGTAGAGAGCGAGAGCTTCAAGTAAAAATTGCAAAGCTTAAAGCTGAGCAAGAAGCGTTGTCTCGAATTGAAGACATTCAGGCAGGAGATTTCTCAAGGACAAGGCCCGAGGAATCACTTGATGCTTTGATGGGAGAAGCAGGACTCGACTCCGATTCTGATATCGCTTTCGATGACGATGATCTTCAGAAGCCCCGAAGTCGAGGTGGAGGTCCTGCGGCTAGGACCGGCTTGCCTCCCGCAATTTCTGCCGGGTCAATATCTCGACCTGATCTGGCAGCCAGGCAGTTTCTATTTGGAGGCGAACGTAACGAAGACCTCATGAACCGTGGGGGGGAGACTGCGACTAACCGTCGTCTCATGGCAAGGCGGGCAGAAGCTGCTCGGCCTGATCCCACGCCCGAACGGATTCCAGGTCAAGGCAATCCTCTTGAGGTGCTTGGTCCTCCTCGCCAGCGTGCGGGTACGGCTAAGGCCGACCAAGAAGCCATTCTTTTGACCCGGATGCTCAAGGAACTCAAGGAAGGTCGGGCCCGCCGAGAAGACTTGGTTCGATTGGGCATGGGCGGTTTGGCTCGACAGGAAGCTCGATCTCGAGGCAGCCAGAACATGGTCAAGGAACTGTTCCGGATGCTGAGTGGTTCGGTTGCTGATACCGGCGTAGACAAGGATGAGGCACTCAGGATCTTGTCCAAGATCATCCGTGGAGGCCGAGGTTGATGCCTCCTGAAACCCCGATCACCAAGCACCAAATCCCCCCTGACAAGGTTCTTTCGTTCTTCGAAGTGGACCAGGCAAGTAAGGCCCTCAAAGACGTGGACTTCAGTATCCACGAAGAGGTCCGTACTTTGGTACAGTTGTTCAGGGATACAGATGCGTCCATTGCCCTGCGGGCTCATGGGCAGCTTCGAAAAGTACTTAAGGAAGTAGCGGATGCCTCAGGACTCATCGAAAAGCAAGAAGTCACAGCCGTCAGTCAAGATTCGGGAAACAGCGTCAAGCTCACCCGAACAGCCTCGCGCGTCTCAGCTGCTCTACCCGAAAACAAGCTCAAAGAAATCTACGACGAGAAGCCTACATTCGCAGCCGCATATCTCCCGTCTAATGTCGAAGGAGATGGAGGAGATGGTGAGGACCGCACGGCAAATGGGTCCGATGGGCCTGGCGAGATCCGCAGGACAGATCCTATATGACCTTGCCATCAAGGACATTGACCAGGTTCTTGGCTCGCGAGAGCAGTTTGGTGCCCGTCTCTATACGTACCTGATTGAGAAAGACGAGCCGACGGAAGAGTTCTATCGGCTCTACAAGACTATCGCTCCTCATTCCCTGGTAAAGCACCACGCGATTACTTTCGTGGCGTGCCTCGCTCGAATGGCGACCGTGGAAATGATCGGCAAAGGACTGCTGATTGCGGATAAAACGAGTACCGACGAAGAGTGAGGGAAATCCTCTCTTTCCTCTTCCCCCTGATTACGAAACATTGACCCCTGACGGGCAGCGTCAAGCACGAGTAAATGCTTGTCGTCAGTGGCTTGTTCCGACGAAGGATCCGAGCGACAAGGCTTTGAGATTCGTTTCGTCTGTTCTCTTCTTCGATCACTGGTATCTGTTTCCAGACGAAGAGGACGACTTCAATCCGATGTTCTACGACGAAGATCCCGTCCCTATCCCGGACGGGCATCTTGGTATTTACAAGGAATGGGCCAACGCAAGGGCGTCAATCACCATTGCGCCTCGAGGGTTTGCCAAGAGCAACTGCATCCGTAAAGCCATCTTGATGCAGATGATGACTCGGCCAGGCTACTCATTCATCTACGCGACATCGACCAACGACAATGCCAAGCAGACGGGTCAGATCCTCAAGACCCAGTTCACGGAGAACGCTCGTATCCACGAAGACTGGATGCCCGAGTTCCCGGACAACCGAATCATCCCCAAGAGGGGCGAGGCATCATTCGGTATTGAAATGATGTACCTCAAGAACGGCTCGTGGTTCCGGGCGATATCGGCAGAGAGTCGTCAGCGAGGTGGCCGTCCTCGATGTTACGTCTTGGATGACCCGGAATATGACCCTCGAGCATCTACCTCGATGTCGGTTCTCCGGTCCTACATGGACAACCTGCTGTTCAAGGTGGTCATGCCCATGGTGACGAGGCCCAACACCAGCATCCGGTGGTTGGCCACGTTCGTCTCACGCCGGCACTACGCCTGGTATGCGATGGACACGGTGGAGGGGGCCAAGGGAGTCCGAGCCAAGGATCCGCGATTTGATCACTGGAACCGGATGGTCATCAAGGCCGCATACCGAGACGAGTCCAACAAGCTGATTTCATGCTGGCCTGAAATGTGGCCTGTGGACCGGGAGATGAAGAACTCGGATCCACGCCTGAAGGAGCGGATCTCGCTGGAAGAGATCCGGGAGATGATCGGGTCGGCCAACTTCGCGTCGGAATACATGGCTGACCCCGGCAGCAGTGACGACGTGTTCTTCCCCGAACTGGACGAGACGCTCTCCTGGAAGTACTCGCAGGTCGATGAGTACCTGGGTGAGGCACCTTACGCCAGCATGACCCTGCTGAACTGGGTGGGAGTGGGGGGGAAGGAAGTCAGTAAGCCGCTGGCGGCATTCCTGGAAGAGTCGTGGCTGTTCATGACCATCGACACCAGTTGGACCGCGACCAAGGATTCGGACTTCAAAGTCTGCACGGTGATGGCTGCGACTCCTGAGAACGAGTTGTTTGTTCTTGATATCTGGGGGGGCCAGTGCGATGAGAACACTCTGATCAAAGAGGTGTTCAAGATGGCTAGCAAATGGCGGGTGCCGTCGATCCGGCCTGAGGTCGTCAAGCAGTCCATTGCCCTCTATCAGAACCTTGATTCCATCGTGAAGCAGCGTGCGACTGAGATGGTCAACGTCGATTACCTGCCCAAGGTCGTCCCCTTGAAAGTGGGGATGGTGGCCAAGGAAGCACGGATCGCGGCCCTTCAGTTCCGGTTCGAGAATGGTTTGATCAAGTTCCCTCTCGAGCGGCGGATGGACCGCTATTGGAAGGATCTCTTTGATCAGATCGAGCAGTTCAACCCTGAGGTGAAGGATGGCGGCCTTGCTAAGGACGACCATCTGGACACTGTGGCCATGAGCGGTGCGATCCTCAAGGGTCGAATCAATCGTCAGGTCGAACATATCGAAGACGATCGAACGCCTGAAGAACACATTTTGGACGGGGATTACAAGGACAAGAACGGTATCCCCTACGCATATCGCTTGAACAAGCTGGATCCGTCCTTGCTGGATGAGATTGGAGAAATCGATGGAGAACGAGACACCCCTCCCTCACGAGTCTGATCCGCATCAGCAGGTCACGATTCCTTATTTCCTCTACGAAGCGATGGCTCGGGCTTACTACGGCCAGCAGCGAAATGCCGACCTACCAGTCCAGCCAGTCGAAACTCCTGAACCACAAGTACCAGGAAATTTGAATCTTTCCAACATTCATTTCAATCCTTCAGATGTACCACCCACTTGGCGACCAGGTGGGGTTGCTGCACGGAAAATGAAACATGGCTCATCAGACGTTCAAGCTCCCGAAAAAGAAGCGTGACATCTGCCGGATGATCGAAGATCACGTTGATCGGGAGACTGCTCGTCTTTCCTATCGACGGATTACCTGGCTTCTTGTCTATTACTACCTGAACGGGATGCGTCGATTTGACGTGTTTGATCCTGCTTCTGGTCGCCTCTCCCCCCACTATCTCGATGAAGACGGCAACCTTGAGTTCCAATCTCAGGAGATGCTGTCGGCCATTGACCGGGCTGCCGCTCGTCTGGCCTCCATGGATCTGAGGCCCAAGGTTCTCAGGACAGGCACCAGTCTCCCAATGATCCGGCAGCGTTCCATTGCTCAGCTTCTTGCTGATGCCTTGGTGTCACCGGACCAGATCGCTGAGGTCAGCCAGAAGTTTGCTCATACTCTGGTGGCTCTTGGGTCCGCAGGGATTCAGGGACATATCTCTGATCATCCCACCATTGGATTGACCGCAGATCTTGAGGTAATTCACCCCAAGGAGCTGTTCCCGTTCCCTTCGATTTCTCAGGATTACACCAAGCAGTCGGGCATCGTCCGTCAGCGATTGGTGCCTCTCGAGACATTGGTTGAGAAGTTCGGCCCTCGCATCAAGAGCAACCTTGAGGATCTCGAGTACTACGAGATCCAGACGGGTGACGTGATGGAGGAGTCTGATGTGGACGGCGACTTTGGCCGGACCACGAATGCTTTCACGGGCGACAACTATCACGGCGATCATCCTGAAACGGAGATGTCGGTGGTTCGGGTCCGTGAACTTTGGCTCGATGGCCCTAAGGGAACCTGCTCTCGATACATCATCTGCTCGGGTGATTACATGATCGAGGATCAGGATCTCTCCAACACCCAGACCTACTGCCCGATCGGCTTCTGTCGGTTCATGGATACGGGCACGTTCCATGGTGCGGGCCTGTTCGATCTCCTCTTCTCGATCAATCGAGAGATGGAGAAGATGTTGAAGTCCTTGTTCAACAACATCCGGGACATCGACAAGTACGGCGTCGTTGTGATGCCTCAGGGCTCGTTCAATGAGCGTTCTGTACTCCGGGATGTGGGTAAGGGACTCAGGATGATCTCGTATCAGCCTGACCCCTTGAACGAGAAGTTCAGTCCGTTTGTGATCTCTCCCCACAACGCAGGCGATATCCCAGGAAAGACGGCTCAGTTCGCAAAGCAATTGATGCAGTCGATCAATCCAGTTCAGGATCTCATTGCCGAGAAGGGACGAGTCGATTCTGCGACTGGACTTCAGTTCCTCGACGAACAGATCAATCGGGCCATGACGAATCCGACCATGGGTGTGTCCCAGGCATTCGGCAAGGTCTATCGATCGATTGTTTCAAATGCGTCTCGTGAATTGATGATGTCACCCAAGCCGCTTCCAGTCACCAGTCTTGACTTGGATCTGGCCGGGGCTGTCATCGACTTCGATCGCAGTGAGGTTTCGTTCGAGAACAACCCCATTCCGAACGTCTCGAGCCTGACTTTCTCCGTGAAGCAGATCAATCCTCGGTCGGAAGTAGCTCGCAAGCAGGAAGCGATGCAACTTCTTCAGGCCGGACTGATGGATCCGGATGCCTTGAAGTTGTTTGCTCTCAAGGAGGGACTCGACTTCGCGATGTACATGGATGAGAACCAGGCGGCTTACGAGCTGGTGGTTCAGAACATCCTGACTTTGTATGGCGATGGAATGAGCCCAGGACAAATCATCATCACGCCTCATACCTCGGCACCCGAGTTCCAGATTCGAGTGCTGTCTTCCTTCATGTCCAGTCCTCAGATGGCCAAGGCAGATCCAGGTGTGATCGATGAGTTCAAGAAGTATCGCGAATCCTTGATTCAATTCATGGGTCGGTCCTTGCCTAACACGGTCCCGAACCCTGATCTCATGGCTGCAATGGCAGAAGGAATGCCGCAGCAACCTCAGCAACCGCAGATGCCTTCGCCGCAGATGCAAGGAGCCCAGTAAATGTCTGATGAGCAGACCGAAACCCCGGAAGTCATGGAAGACACGGGGGCCACCGAAACGCTTGACTTGGATCAAACGGTCAAGGTGGGGGGGAACGAGTATTCACTGAAAGAGCTTGCAGATGCTCGAGAGCAGCTTGCATCCCTTCAGGAACAGAACACTCAACTGAATGAATTCCGGGAATCGACCATGCGTCTGATGAACCCGGAGACGGACATGCAGGTCAAGAAGAACGACGCTCGTCGAATGCTTCTTTCTGCCGGATACGAACATGACCAGGTCGAAGATTGGGTCAAGATTTATGACGAAGAGGAGCCCACGATGAGTCAGGAAGCACCGCAGGAAATGCCTGAAATGAAGGACGAAGAAGCTCGTCAGAGTGCGCGTCGGATGCAGGAAGAGATCAACCGAATGCGTGCCCAGAATCTCAAAACCGAGATGGAAAAAACGGTTTCTTCTGCGGTCAAAGACAACGAAGATGCGAAAGTTCTTCTTGGCTGGATCGAATCGACTCGCAGTTCCGAAGACCTTACGGGTGCAAAGGAACGGATCACGGAGCAAGTCAGAGCCACGGCTCTTGAAAACCTCCGTCGGCGACGAGATGCAGCCGGAACATTTGAAGATTCTTGGCTTGCGGAGGAAGTGAACAAGGCCGCATCCAAGGTTTCCAAGGACATGCTCACGGTAATCGGTGATACCTCCAAGATTGGACGTGTCTCGGAAACGGCGGAGCAGACCGAAACTCTCTCTCAGCGGAAGCCCGTTGAGCTTCCCGATACGACCAACAAGGCGTATGGGGATGTCGAAGCCCAGTTGCGTGACTGGACTTCTGATCAGATTCTTCGGTCGCTCTCCGATCCGGGTGGCGACTCCAAAGCATGAGGTAAATACCCATGGCTTCTTCAGCAGGACAGATCTTTAATACGGAATCGGGCCGTATTGAGGAGATCCTCTCCAAGCAGATCGACACGATCCTCCCGACTCTGGATCCTGTCTGGCGGGATACGGTCGTCACCTCTCAGGGTGTCGGTCCGATCTCGGAATTTTCTCGCGACTTCGTCGTCAACAAGCTCTATCGCACCGGCATGACTGGTGTCATCGAACAGATGAACCCCGTCAATGACTTCGGTCTTTTCGGTGACGAGCAGAACTCGGTGGCTGTGGGCGATCGTCTCATCAAGTCCAACAGTGGCACGATGGCGACGTTCCCTGACCCCGCCGATGGGCCCAAGGCCAAGACGTTCAGCCTTTCGGTTCCCATGCGGGCGATGTACACCAACCTGATGCTCACCCTGGGTGAAATGCAGATGGAAGCAACTCCCGCCGTCATTGGCGACGTGATTGCTCCGACGCTCCAGGGCTTTGCTCAGAACCTTTCTCACACCATGTGTAACTACTGGTACGTCAGTCAGAACTCTGACTACCGTCTCGGTAGGATTTCGCAGAAGAGTGAGACGGCTGCTGGCCCGCCGAACCGTTTCAAGGTCAAGGTTGCGGAAGAAGCTTACGAGCGATTCTTCCCCGGCCAGCGTCTTGACATCTACAACAACGCCAAGAGTGCCCGTCGTAACTACACGGCTAGTGCTCGCACGTCGCTGTATGTCGAGGCGGTTGATGACCTTGAAGGTTGGATCCACCTGATCGCTTCGCAGGACATTTACGACGCGATCAGTGCCAACGCTTCGTCTGGCGACATCATCGTCTACGCCAACAGCGGTGAACTCGCTGCGGGTAACTCGAGTGCCGAGGCATTCACCGGCATCGCTGGTGTGAACTCGTGGCTCAAGGGAACGGGCGATCTTCTCGGTACTGAGGCCATCGGTACTGCCATGTCCGGCAAGATCGATGTGACCAACAACCCCGAGTTCAAGTCGTTCATCAAGACGGAAGTCGGCGTTCTGACTGAGTCGAAGCTCCGTCAGTACCTCCGTCGTTTCCACGCCGCCAAGCAGAAGCTCGGTCAGACGATCGATACTCTGGTTGCGTCGGATGGCGTCTGGCTTTCCTACGAAGCCCAGAAGATCGGTCAGTACATGATCGATCGCACCAACGCTCTTTCGAACCTCAGCAACGAGGGCTCGTCGGGCGAGTTCGCCTTCACCTTCGAAGGTCGAACCTACAAGGGTGCGACTTCCAACTACGTCGAAGACGGAACCGTCTACGGCTGGAAGACTTCCGGCAACAACTGGAAGCGGTACGTGCCGCCTGATTACGCTGGCCTTCAGAAGATGGGTGAAGTGGACTCTTACGTTCCGTTCCGGTTCGTTGTCCCGGCACTCACTGGCGGTAGCAGCGTGAAGTACCCGTACATGAACGCGGGTTCCCACCTCCTCAGTGAGGCTGTTCAGATGCCGGGCATGCTGCGTATGCAGCTCATCCCGGATCAGCCTGCCGGTCTCAAGCTTGGTGGCGTGACCACCGAGAAGACCTACGGCGAAGCGGCGAACATCTGATCGGGTAGTAAGTGAAAGGGGTGGGGGTTTCGGCCCCCACCCCCCACTTCCGGGGGGTCGACATGGCCAAGAAGAAGGGTGCCATGAAGGGCTGTGGGATCAAGAACGGGTGCAAGTCCAAGAAGGGCGGGCTCACCGCTGCTGGTCGACGGCGAATCAACAAGAAGACGGGTTCCAACCTCAAGGCTCCTCAGCCTGGAGGTGGTCCTCGTAAGAAGTCTTTCTGTGCCCGTTCAGCGGGTCAGATGAAAAAGTTTCCTAAGGCGGCCAAGGATCCGAACAGTCGGCTCCGCAAGGCTCGCCGCAGATGGGCGTGCTGATATGCCAAACGTGAATGGAAAGAAGTTCGATTACACCGCTAAGGGCAAGGCTGCTGCCGCCAAGGCCAAGAAAGCCAAGAAGGCCGGTGGTTGCGGCAAGATGATGAAGAGCAAGAAGCGAGTCAAGAAGTAATGGCAAAGAAGAAGACGGGCGGCAAGAAGGACGCTTGTTACCACAAGGTCAAGAGTCGTTACAAGAAGTGGCCGTCTGCTTATGCCAGTGGAGCTCTGGTCAAGTGCCGCAAGAAGGGTGCTAAGAACTGGGGCACTGGGGGCAAGAAGAAGAAGTGACGCCGGCATCTGAAATGATTTGTCCACGCTGTGGTAAGGCGTGGAAGGAGTGCTGCTGCTGATGGCTAAGAAGAAGACTGGTCTTAAGAAGTGGTTCTCTCAGAACAACGGCAAGGGTTGGATTGACTGCAAGACGGGTAAGGCGTGCGGTCGCAAGTCAGCAAAGGGCGGAAGCAAGCGGCCTTACCCCGCTTGTCGCCCCACCAAGGCGGCGTGTACCAAGAAGGGCACTTCGGCAAAGAAGGGTCCGGCCCGCGTCTCCTGGAAATCCAAGAAGAAATAGTGGGGGGGCTATGCCCACAGGTCAAAGCTACAGCCGGGACATGGCTGACCACATTGGGTTCCTTCATAACTGGGCGTCTGCACTGAAGCGTGCTAATCACTTCACCAAATGGACTCATGACGAGTTGGTGAATCAGGGGTACGTGACTGGTGCGGATCTTTTGGAGCGTAACTACGACGCTACCAAAGGCACTGTCGTCACGTATCTCAAGGCGTTTCTTTGGTCGCGTGTGGCTTACGCCTATGGCAAGTCATTTGGTTGGAGATACCGCGACAGTCAATGGAAGATTCTTGAGTCGAGTCTCGATGACGGAATCGACTCGGGGTACATCCTGATTCCAAGTGCTGAATACCCAGAGGACTTGACGGAGCGAGAAAGACTGGTCGTGGAGATGCGGATAGAAGGCCGCCCTTACCAGGAGATCGCAGAGCATTTTGATTACAAGTCTGCGAACACGGTGACGTATTGGATTCGAAATCACATACGTCCCAAGTTTCTTCGGATGGGCATATTTGAGAAAGCAATCTGATGGCACTGAATGACATGGAGATTACGTTCGACCCTCGAGTACATGCTTTGGGGTCGGGGATTCAACTCACTGAGCATCATCAGTTGATGCCTGATTCAGAGTGGATCCTGTGGGCAAGGCGGGAGAGCGGGATTGAGGATCTCTTCCAGTACTACCACAAGCAATCCAATTCATTTGTCCTGGCTAAATGGATCTACCACCCTGAGCGGGATGGGATTGGGATCATGATGGAGCTGGAAGCGTTTGAGCAGCCTCTTGACTGGAACCCCCCCGACAAGGAGTGGCTCAGAACCCGGCTGCGTCCTGCGGCAGAGATCGCGGAGTCCGTCCGAAAGGGCATTCGTGATACGGCCAAGGCCAAGCAGAGAGCCAAGCGGGACGGGATTGAGGAGAAGCATCGTGTCGCTGACTGGCTCAAGGGTCAGGGCCACGAGACTGCGGCTTCTTCTCTGAGGCAGCGGCAATGGTCTAACAATGAGAGCCCCGAGTTTGAATCCTTCACAGAGGATCTTCAGAACTCGGCCAAGGGCCGCATTGTTACGGGCGGTTGACCCATGCACTCTACGAATTCATTTCTCTATACCGTAATCGAGCGTATTCGTGGATATCTGGATGACCCAGATTTCGACGCGAAGTACAGCAACGATTTCATTGTGAGGCACATCATCAGCCCTGTGATGGTTGATGTCTGGTCGCGCCTCAACATGAACCTGGACAATCCTGTTGTCCTGCGGCAGGAGATCACCTTCGATGAGAACACGGAGTATTACCAGCTGCCTCCTGGTGTAGGAGAGATCTGGCGAATTGCGTGTCGTGATCTTGACGGGAAGATCATTGACGAAGTGATGCCCCGCAACGAATTCCACCCTCACGGGGTGGGCTGGGCCGTCGAAGGTAATACGTTGCGTGTGGATCCCAAGCAGGAATCTCTGGCTGGTGGGACATGGACCATCTACTACGTGCCCAGTGGAGATGTCTCCCCCCACTATGCCACTGACGGTGCGATGGCAGGGGACAGGCGAACGGTCACTTTGAGTGCTTCGCCAACATTGGGAGCCCTTGATCGTCGTGAGAACTCTTACGCCGGGCAGATCCTGCGGATTCTTCCTGCGTCAGGTCAGGTCGAAGAGCGTGTGATTGAATCCCACGATGTCACAACCAACCAGGTGGTGACACGGTTGGAGTTCGATTCTTCAGTGAGTGGGGATTTGACTTACGAGATTGCACCGATCGGCATGCAATCCCTGTATGAGGCAATTGCTGCGGGTGGTTCGTTGAAGCTTGGTGCGTATCGAAAGATCACGAACACGCACTACCAGATGATTCAGCAGCAGTATCGATCTGCGATCAAGAGTGCTACGGACAATCTCGCCAATCTCCAGATGCGTACAGGGAAGTACTACCAGAAGAACACGGTTGACAATTCGGGATACGACGAAATCTCGATGTACGGCACATTCAAGGGAAGGTATCACTGATGTCAGCACGTTATGACTGGACCGTCAATCAGGGCGAAACCACGACGATGGACTACACCCGTACCGAAGCGGACGGCGGTACTAATGGAATGGAATTTACAGGTGGTACGTTTGCGATGCAAGCCCGTACTAAGTACGGCGGGGACAAGGTTCTCGAGCTGGCCCAAAGCGATTTCGTAATTGGTTCTGGTGCGGATACCAACAAGGTCACGATCACCATAAGTTCAGACAAGACTTCGGCAATGACTGCCCCTGGTAAGTACGTCTACGACGTTGAATTCACCGCAAGTGGGGGGGCCATTACTCGAATCCTCGAGGGGACTTTGATCCTTACTCCTGAGGTCACTGTCTGATGCCTATTACAGTCACGCCCAATACGACCAACGTCACTATCTCAGTGGGGGGGACGACAACAACGTCTGTGTCCACTGGAAGTACTTCGGCTGTGACTCTGACTACTGCGGGCTCAACAGGACCTCAAGGTCCAGCTGGTCCGACTGGTCCGACTGGCCCTACTGGTCCGGCAGGTGCAGCAGGTGCTACTGGTGCTGCTGGTGCAACTGGACCCCAAGGTGCGACAGGTGCTCAAGGCCCCGCAGGTAATGATGGTGCTGACGGTGCCGCTGGTGCTGCGGGGGCGACTGGCCCGGCAGGTCCTACTGGGCCTCAGGGGACTACTGGTGCTCAAGGTCCTGCGGGTAACGATGGTGCTGATGGCACTGACGGAGCCACCGGCCCGCAAGGTCCGGCAGGGGCTACTGGACCGCAGGGTGCAACAGGTGCCGCTGGACCTACTGGACCTACTGGAGCAGCAGGAGCCACTGGTCCGCAAGGCCCGGCTGGACCTGCTGACATTAGTTCGTTTGACACGGACGATCTAAGCGAAGGCAGCACTAATCAATACCACACTTCTGCTCGGGCACGGGCTGCTTTGTCTGCGACAGGAACAGGCTTGTCCTACAACTCTTCAACAGGGCAAATTTCGTCGCTTAGCACTTCGATCGTGACCCTCAATACAGGCATCAGCACGAACAACGTGCCTAAGTTTGGTGCAGGCGTTGTAGACACAGACTTCTTGAAGGTCAGTGGCACCACTGTTGTGGGTCGCAGTGCTTCGGAAGTCCTTGCAGACATCGGAGCGCAAGCTGTTTTGACTTCACCTGTTACCAGTCCATCGATGACGGGTGTGTCTTCTGGTTCGATCACCGGCGTCATTAAGTGTACGCAAGCCCAGTATGACGCGATCTCCCCTAACGCGAACACCCTCTACGTGATTGTTTGATGGCAGACTTTAAGGCAGCATCATCTGCGATCGCCAGTCTCAAGGTTGGCACCGATTCAGTCGCCAAGGTGTACGCCGGTGCAGACCTGGTGTGGTCGCCTCCGTCTTCTGCTTCTGCTGACTGGGACACATACGAAGTCGGTGCGGGAATGACGCAGGGCTACGGGAACGTGCAACGGACTACAAACTTCGATACTGCGTATCCGTTGCATTCAGGCGTTTACGACCCTCGGTTGAACTTCGGTGGGTACACCAGCAAAGCCACCGCACGCTACGCAAATTACACGAACCGCTTGGCGATGCCTGCTTACTACGCGATCTGGATTTCACAAGCGGAGGCAGACGCGGGTACGTTCGGAGAAGCAGATAACTCGGGTTGGTATGTATTCCAGAAGGATGCGGATCCAAATCCCGGTGGAAACGGATCGCAGTTGTACACTCCGATTGCGTGTCCGACAGGTGGTGGCGACATAGGCAGCGGCCTCGGATTGTTCAACAACGGCGGTGAGTACAACGTTGTCAGGCTCTTGCTTTCAAACTATGTGGACTCCACCGGAGAAGGCGGAACCGATCACTGGCGTGACCCCGATGAAATCTTCGTATACAACCCGACTGCCATCGACGGGTGCGTTGCTTGGTTTGATGCTTCGGATGCTTCAACGATCACTGGCACTACGAACATAAGCAACTGGGCAGACAAGAGCGGGAACACCGCATCTAGCCCTTACGCGACATCGGACCTGGCTCAGGCAACTTCGGCTGACCAGCCTTCGCTGAATACGGGTGGCCTGAACGGCAAGAACACGATCTACTTTGATGGCACCGAAAGCCTCATAGGCACGATGCCTCACAACCTACTGAACGCATCGTTGTTTATTGTTGGCAAGCCTGACAACGATGACGAGTGGGTGTACATGGACGCAGGCCCCGCCACCTACACGCCGTCGTCGGACAACGGTAGCGGCACCACGGTGCTTTGGAGCAACTTCGAGTCATCTGGAAGTGGCACCGACCTGAAGAACTATGTCAACGGTGTCGAGCAATCATGGACAGACAGGGATGACATTTACCAGTCAATGACGGCAGCTCATATTTACGAAGGGGTTGACTGTCGGTTCACGAGTTGGGCGAACAGCTCAGGCACGACGCAATACCACCTCGGAGGATTCGGAAGGCACTACACCACTTTCGGTTTCAATGGGGACATTGCTGAAATCCTGATCTTTGAGAAGGCGTTGACTGAATCGCAACGCAAGAGCATCGAAGGCTACCTCGCGCACAAGTGGGGCCTTGAAGCAAGCCTTCCTCTCTCGCACCCGTACAAGTCACTTGCTCCTACGAAATCGAGCAATGACTGGGATGTCTCTGAATACGAGAACGTCTATGCGACGGATTACTCTCTTGGTGCGGGGCAATCGAGCATCACCTACACCGAAGACTTCAACAACACCATCACCCCTTTCGTCATGAGCGGGACTTCTCTCTACGCGACGAAGATAAAGAACACCGGGGCTGGACAGTTGGGAGTTGAGATTGCCGGTGGCAATATGAATTCGGGCAATTTCGGGAAGGCTTATCCTTACGCGGCACTCTATTCTGCTTCGCAAGGCTGGAGAGTCATGGAGGCTGTGGGCGGTGGAACGTACAAGGCTGACTTCCGCTATCACGGAGGAAATTCGTCAAGCGGTAACACCTTCAACGAGATGTCGACGGATCTCGCGTTGTTGCTTTTCCCTGACAACCCCGGTTCCGTTGAGTCTTGGCGTGCCTATGACGGCCCAAGCCGGTACTCGACTCGGCAGACGGTCACCTACACGCTGACAAATTCCAGTTGGACCAACATGGGAGTGAGTTCGAGCGGAGACGCGATCCTCAAGGAGGTCACCTTCAGTTGGCCTCCGGGGTACTGGGACGGTGCTTCCTCAAATACAAAACCACGCTTCGTTTTAGGGTCTTACACAAGCGGATACACGAACGCGCAGGTGGGAACGCTTTGGAACTCGCTTCGCATTGGGTTCTCTTTCAATGGGGGTGAGCGAAAGATTCTCGGTCAGCCTGTCTCCATCTCCTCCAACCAGACCTCGTATATCAACTCTTCAGACGGCCTCGGAAACACCAGTGCCTTGGCCGTTGGTCAAACTATTGCCTACTTCGTTTCAGACCTTGAACCGGACTGGGATGGATTGGCGAATGGTGTATACGGGGTGGATGAACTAAACACCTCTGCGTCTACGCTGAAGGCAATCCCCGGTTATGCCGCGACGACCTACTCGAACACCATGACTTCGATGCTGCTCGGAAGCGTCACTGGTGGGT